>Ga0209343_10000054_pt1 | contig 136558 bp, 137 predicted proteins | sample RifCSPlowO2_02_FD_184026 | JGI IMG/M metagenome (GOLD analysis project Ga0209343, IMG submission 184026) | Groundwater microbial communities from Rifle, Colorado - Rifle CSP2_plank lowO2_0.2 (SPAdes) (version 2) | ecosystem: Environmental > Aquatic > Deep subsurface > Groundwater | place... | reverse complement strand
AAGGCGAGAGCTTCCGAAGCACACTGTGCACTGTCAGTGCTTCGGAAGCTCTCGCCTTCCTCCTCTTTTGCTTTGCACATTGTACAAGAAACGGGATTCAACGGCAGCTCCATTATCGTAAACGATGGAGTTGACAGGTAGTTGATTCAAATACCAAAGTAGCGCCGTCGAGCAATTGTTGTTCTTGGTTTGACCGGGCGCGATAGTGTTCCCTGAAAAATGGATCGGTACTATTCGCAAAATCATTTTTAGCTCTCGTATCAAAATAAATATAGCCAATACCATTACTTTGAATAAAGCTGTTGACATCTGTAACTGGCAAATCAGGCGGAAAACTGATGAAACGACTGTGCTGATCGTAAAACTTAAATTGGTGATCATGCCATGCGGTCCAATTATCTAACACCTTGACGTTTGGATTTGTAGTATCCAGGTAGTCAAGAGCTAATACCCCGCAACCAAAGTGCGATTCCAAATAATCCTTTTTACTCATGTGATCAATCAAGTAATAAATTTCATTTTTACGCATCCAGCGCTGAGCGATAGCGGCGTCTATCACATGGAGCAAATAACTCCGAATATCGTAACGTAAGCCAATACCGATGATGGCAATGAATAAAATGGCGACCGGCACATATTTCCAATATCGTGGCAAGCGGGTAATAGCAATAACTGCTAACAACAGCAGCACAATAGTAATTGTATCCAAAAAACGTACTTGATGAGTCGCAATAAAGAACCAATACAAACTATAGACAATCATATAAGAAAACAGTATCAGAACGACCAATCTGGCTCGTTTGAGTGCAATTAGCCAAGGCAAACTGGCAAGACTGAACAATACAATCAGGCTTTGGGGTTGATAGGATAACGACAGGAGTGGATAATCACTCTTGGTCCAAGCTAAATAAAAAGTTACCGGAATCTGTACATAATTCCACAACGTTCGCGGTACAACAAAATCTTGGATCGCTGCGATCAATGAAAGATATTCCGCTTCACCATAGTCGGCATGTCCGAAGAGGAGCGGATAGGTAGGATTGAAATAAACAATGAAATTTTTGATGTACCAAAATCCTCCAACCAAGACAACAGGTAATACAAACCAAATGAATGGTCTCCACTGACGTCGGGGAAAGCTGACACCTGCAATGAATACAGCGAGTAAACTAGCGGTAAAGAGAGGAGAATATTTGATAGATAAAGCGAAGCCGATCATAATACCAGCCAAGGCAAGAGTTGTATTTTGTTTGCTATGAAACCAAGTTATGAATAAACAGACGCTCATAATTTCGAGCACCATATAGGCAGTATCTACTAAACCGCTCGTGGCCGTAGTCACAACTTGCGTGAGTAAAAACAAACCGACTATCGACCACGTCGCGGTTGTTCGACCAAAATATTCGTATAACCAACCAAATATAAACAAGCAAAAAGCTAACCAAATACTGTAGTGCATGACGTGCGCCAACGAATAGCCTGACACCAAAATACCCCAGGCATACACGACCTCTAAGAGGAGTGGAAGATTCGTATAAAAATTTTTAGCATTAGTAAGAAAATCTAATGACTGACTTGAGACGAGTGCACGCGCCTCTGGGAGATGATAAGAAATTTCATCGCGTGCTGTGGGTGGAGCAAAACTTGCAAGATAATTCACGAGAACAAACACTGCCACAGCTAATAACGGCACTATCAACCAACGATGCGTACGCCAGATATTTTTACTCAAATGCACACTGCTGATGACGAACTGCCAAAATTGGCGCAAACCGCCTCGTCCAAAAAGTACGACATAGATAACTCCTACGATACTGACTGCCGGAAGCGTAAAGAGTTTGATTAAACCTAACAGCACCAAACTATATGCCAACACAGCAAAACCCAATAAATAAGCGATGCTGATAGAAACAGCGTCATTCGCTTGCCAAGATAATTTACGTAAGATGGAGTGCCCGATACCGAGACTTAAAATACCCCAGACAAAAAGAATGATCGTAACGAATATTATTTCTTGCATACACTCATTTCTTGAATTATCGAAGGCCGACACGCGTTGAAGCTTATAAGAAGTGCAAATAAAACATACTGTTTCCAGTGCATGAGTTTTTAAATAAATTTAATTTTATTCATCGCAAACAAGACCATTTTCAAAAGAATAAACCCGTGTCGGAAACGTGAAATATTCGTTGAACCGTATACTCGTGCCTGGTAACGTATGGGTAACTCTACGATTTTTAAATTTAACTTCGCTGCACCGAATAACAAATCAAAATCACCAAATGGATCGAAATCACCAAAAAATGCTCGATTACTTGCTAATTGCTCATAGGCTTTTTTACAAATGACTTTCGTGCCACAGAGAGTATCTTTAATGCGCTGACCCAATAACCATGAAAAAGTTACAGAGAAAAAACGATTTGCGATCATATTCAAAATACGCATAGCCTCTTTTTCCATAGGGTATACTAAACGACAACCATTGATAAATTCACCTTTCCCCGAAGCGATAGCTTGATAAAATTTCGGCAAATCTTCTGGACGAACAGTTAAATCAGCATCGAGAATCATCAAGATATCACCGTGAGCCATAGCAAAGCCTTTACGTACCGCGTCACCTTTGCCCTTGCCGTCTTGTACAGCATATTTGATGTCAAGTTTGTCAGCATAGTTCTGACACACTCGTTGAATTTCGGTTAAAGTATTATCATTGGAATGACCTTCAACAAAAATAATTTCTGTGTGTTTCCCTAAGTGAGGAATACGTTGAACAGCTTGTTCAATATTACCGCGTTCATTGCGCGCTGGAATGATCACACTCACACTATATTCTTGCGTTGGAATGCAAGGACGGGCAATAACAAAACTCGTCAAACACAACTGATTCAATAAGGGTAGGTGTGCCAAATATTTGTTCATGAATTTTGAAAGGAAAGGAATATACCATGGAAGAAGTAAGCGATGACCACTTTTTACAACCTCAAAATTTTCTAAGTTAAGTAAATTCACTAAATCGCCTACATTGAGCCAATTCAATTTCTTAGAGGGCATTTTGAGATGGAGCAGTTCCACGAGTTGAAGTAACGGTGACCACAAAAAATTTTGATACGTAATAAGCACTCTTGTCCCGCTATGAGAAACGCTGCGTAAATTATTTAACACCTTCTGTACATCATAAAAATAACCAATAGTATCAGAGAGAATAATATAATCGAAAGTTTCTTGGAGTTTCAGTTGCTCAACATCCATAACAAAAAAATGCAAGTCAGGGTATTTTTGTTGAGCTTGTTCAATCATGGCCGGGGCAATATCAATACCAACCCCATACATGGGTTGAAGCTGATGTAAAAGATAGCCATCACCACAGCCAATTTCTAATACTCGGCTATTTTGGGGGACATTATATTGTAAAAAACTGACGAGATCTTCGTAATAATACCAATTGCGCTCGCGCCACTTCGTACGACGAGCAGCTTGTTGGTTCATAAATTCAACAATAGCCTGATAGTGCATGCTTATTTAAATAATAACAAAATACCGAGCAAACCTAATCCTACGCCTAGAATTTTGGGAAACGTCAAAGGTTCATGAAAGGTAAAAATGGATATAACAACAATAAGCACAATGCCAGCAGTACTACTGATCGGATAGGCTTTACTCAATTCTAATTTTGACAACACGACTAAATAAAGCCCGAAGCTGATGCCATACGAAACTAATGCAATCCAAAAAGCCGGTTGCAAAAGAAGTGTTTTTATCAGAACAACTTTATTCACTGCAACATCAAAAAATTGCATCTGTTTCGCAACATATTTGAGAAGAAGTTGTGCGGTAACGTTCATTCCTATTGCAAGCACTAACAGAATGTAAGCCATCTTATATTTTACAATTCTCAGCAAGAATATAACATATACGCTGATTTCATACAATGAATCTTTCTTGGATATACATATTGTATTTATTTCGCTATTTCCTTTTCTTTTGTTAGAAAAATTGCGGTACTAACGAATACATTAGGAAAGCGTCTTAAGATAAAATGTGGGACTTGGAAGATATGGAGCCTGAGTACGTCTGGACGGATATGCTTGGAATCGAGAATTTTGAGATTTAATTCTTTACAAAGATCGGAAAAATCATTGATAGAGAGTTGATGAATATGCCCAGTGGAATACCATTTATAACTAGGAATCATGAAATGAGGCATTCGCCCACGAATGAGTAGGTCAAGACGATTGGGAAGAAAAGCGAAATTAGGAAAGGAAAGGATTTGGTACTTTGCAATACGTTTCATTTCTTGCAGTAATACTTCCGGGTACATCACCATCTGTATGGTCACGTTACAAAGAGCATAATCAAATTCTTTATCTTTATATGGCAACGGCACATCAATTCGTCCAATTTGCGCTTTGATACCCCTCTTTTTTGTGATCTCGACGCCGCTTTCAGCAATTTCAATTCCTTCACCCTGAATGCCTCGTTTCTGCAATAACGCTAAAAGTGAGCCATCGCCGCTCCCCAAATCAATCACTCTACTGCCACCAGGAATCCAACTAGCCATCCTCTGGTATTCATCTCTCTCTGAAAGGGAATCGGAAGTAAAAACATAATTACGGTTGTCTTTGTTCATAAATATTTTGCTAAAATAGTTAAAAGTTCCTTCATCCTGTTTTCATACGTATGCTCCTGAAGAGTTCGCTGTTGTCCAGCCTGAGCAATCTCGGCGCGTTCTTTCTCATGTTCAAGATAGTAACGAATCTTATCAACTAAATCCTCAACATCCGAATAAGCAATAATCTCTTTGCCGATGTGAAATAAATGATTCAAATTGTCTTTCATGTCAGTAATTAAAAGAGCGCCCATTCCGGTTGATTCGTACAGTCGCATGTTATTAGCATAGTTCTGAGCCGCGCCAATGTGACGGTTAATAACAATTCTGCTCTGAGCAAGTAAAGTATACATATCGAGACCCCATGCACTTCCATGATACCGTCGACCAATCGGTGAGAATGGCGACATGAAAAATTGTTTCAGGCCCCAAAAATCAACTTTCACTTTCCGTGCAACATCTTCCAGAATCTGCGTCCCGCCCTTATGATGATAGGAATAACTACCAATAAAAGAAACGTTATAAATACGTGGCTGTTTGCTAACGAGGTCAAGAATGTGAGGTTCGAAAGCTATTTTTAAATATTCACTCTTGATGCCTTGCTGGCGAAATCTTTGCACAAAGTGAGGAAATGAAGTGACAATCAGATCGTAGTTTTCCCAATATATTTTTGGCGGTAGAGGACAAGCAATTTGACCAACTACGAATTGGCATTGTTTTTTTATTTTTTGAAAATAATCAGGGCTAAAAATAGTCAAATTATGGATATAGATAATGTCTGGTTTATATTCTTGAATCTGAGCTAAAGCAATCTCTTGAATCCATCGCGGTGGACCAAGAAGATGATAAGCCCGAAGTAAAACCCGCATGCGAGCCTTAAAACGTGATTCAGAAACAAAAAAATTTCTTTCTTGAGCCCACCGAAACTGAAGATAAAGATCATTCACGATAATATCTTCAGCTTGATGCCCAAGCTTTTTGAAATTTCCAGAATAGAAATCCGAAGTACCGAATTTTTGATCAAGTAAAAATTGCCGTTGTTCCTGATAAGACATCCCCAATGATTCTGGATACTTATGACGGAAACTTTTAAGAAAAGAGGGATAATATGTATCAATGATGAGAAATTTCATGGCGTATACCTTTTAAGAATCTGGATGAGCTCTTTCATTCGTTGATAATAATTATGGTCTTTGAGTGTCCGTTGTTGTCCGGCATGAGCAATTTTTTGACGTGCTGATTCATTATGAGAATAAAACTTAATTTTTGCGATCAACTCTTCAGGAGAAGAATACGTTTCGATTTCCTCGCCGATCTTAAACAACTCACCTAAATTATCCTTCATATCAGTGATGAGCAGAGTGCCTGTACCAGTTACTTCGTAGATTCGCATATTGCCAGCATAATTTTCGGCTTCATCTACATGACGATTGATTGCGATTTTAGAGTTATGAAGAACAGAATACATTTCAACTCCCCAAACCGGCCCATGGAAACGTTGTCGTATCGGACTGTCATGGTCCAAATTGTACGCGTCATAGCCCCAAAAATCGATCGGAACTTCGACCGCAACTTTTTCTAAAAGACGAGTAGTTTTCAGATGTGGACCGGTAAAACCACCGATAAAGATTGTATTCCAAGTTATTCGATTTTTCTTCAATTGAGAAAGAATAGTAGATTCAAAACCAATTTTTAAGCGTTCTGAAGCGTAGCCTCGCTGACGAAAGTGTTGGACAAAGTTTGGGGCTGCTGAGATCAAGAGATCATAAACACTGAGATCGATCTTAGAATCGAATGGCGAAGCAATTTGACCGACCAACATTTTGAGTGATGGCTTTATGCGATAGAGAAAACCAGAAGAAAGAACACTCACATTTTGTATATAAAGAATATCCGGTTGATAATTCTTAATTTGATCCAACAAAATTCGTTCCGGCCATCTTTTCTGAAGGTATCGATACAAGATCGGAATGATTTCCGTGATATTGTACTTAAAATGTATATTATGTTCTTGAGCCCACTTGTTTTGTAATGATTCGGCATTATAAATAATATCTTTAGCTTCATGACCTAAGAGACGCAAATTTTTGGAGTAAAAATCAGCAGTGCCGAATTGTTGGTTCAGTAAGGCTTGCAACTGATCTTCATATTTTTCGTCCGATATTGTAGGATATCGATGATAAAAATCATCTAGGAATGCGGGATAATAAGTATCGAGAATCAAAATTTTCATTACTTTATTGCTGTTTTAACTTGACGCACGATATATTGAAGTTCTTCGTCGGTGATCTCAGGGAAAAGAGGTAGGGATAAAATATTTTTCGCAGCCGCTTCGGTGCGAGGTAAGGATGTATGACTCATAACTGATGCCGAGTAGGGTGGTTGCAAGTGCAACGGAATAGGATAATGAATGCCAGCTTCAACACCATTCTCTGTGAGATATGAAAGAACTCTATTGCGATTCGCTACCTCAATCACATAAAGATGGTAGACATGACGATTGTTCTTCGTTTCAACTGGTTTTTTAATTTCTTCAGGTAAGAGTTCATTGTAGTGAGCTGCGGCTTTTCTTCTTGCCTTATTCCACTTCTCTAGATATTTTAATTTGGTTGAGAGAATTGCTGCCTGTAAACCATCCATTCTAGAACTATAACCAGCAATGTCATATTCATATTTACTGCTTCGGCCGTGATCCCGTAATTTTCTCACTAACTGAGCGTATTCGCTATTGTTGGTAACTATGCAACCAGCGTCGCCATAAGCACCAAGATTTTTTCCAGGGTAAAAACTATAGATTCCAATGTCGCCGAAGGTGCCGGCTTTTTGGCCTTGATGAGTTGCACCGTGAGCTTGGGCACAATCTTCAATCACTTTCAAGTTATATTTCCTGGCGATAGCCATTATGTTTGTCATATCCGCCATTTGGCCATAAAGGTGCACAGGAACAATCACTTTAGTTTTTGGAGTTATAGCCGCTTCAATTTTTTCAGGATCAATAAGATAGGTAGTGGGATCAATATCAACAAAGACTGGTGTAGCACCAAGATGAGCCAAGGGTTCGGTGGTGGCGAAAAAGGTATGGGCAACAGTAATCACTTCATCACCAGCTTTGACGCCACAAGCAATATAGGCGAGTAACAAACCATCGCTGCCAGAATTTAAACCAACGCAATGTTGAACCTGGCAGTAGCGAGCAAACTCAACTTCGAATTGTTCCGTATATTTCCCTAAGACAAAGGCTGTGTCAGTAATAACCTGTTGTATTGCCGTTGCAATTTCAGATTGGATCTGAACATATTGTCTTTTTAAATCAACTAAAGGTACCTTCATAGCAAATTGTTTCTATCTAATAATCTTGGAAGAGAATCAATTTTTCTAATAATGTAATCAGGCTGATAAGACTTAAGCAGACTGTAGTTCGTTATGCCTGAGAGCACTGCAACCGTAATGAATCTTAAACTTTGACCACATTTAATATCAGTAGGTGTGTCTCCAATGATTATATCACCCAGTGACGCAATCTCATGAATTAATGCTCTTTTAATCCGCCAGTTCTTCATTGTCTCAAAAAGGGAAGGTGGCGCGATATAAATGTTATTAAAAAATTCGGAAACGCCAAATTGCTTTAATGTTTTTTTTTCTGTTTCTGCGTTCTGTCTGAGTGACACGGCGTACAGATTACAATTTTGCTGCAGTTTAGCAAGAACTTCAATCGTGTGTGGACGTATGGTGTCAAAATGAGTGTATTGTGGTAGTTCTATTGTTTTTATCCAAAATTCTTTATATTTCTCCGTAAGTGAAGACTTCAGAGAGACATTTTGTTTCCTGCGTCTCTTTTGCCAGTAATACTTTTTAGAAACCGGCCTTATATTATTCTGTCTACAAAAATCATAATAGACATTATAATACCGTTCAGAAACGTCCAGAATCGGTCCATCTATATCGACAAAGAGTGATTTTTTAATTTCGGCAGATTGCATAAAGGTTTGAGCATATTTGTGGTTGGCATTCGAGGCTAATTAAAAAAATAGCGCGCAACAATTCATGAGACCAATCTTTCATCTGTTTTTGTGATGTCAACTTAATGTTAAAGCCACCTGCTTTGATTATTTTGTAACCTGAATTTTGAAGTTCATCATTAAATGATTGCCAATCATAAACTCTTTGATGGCCAACTTTGCGATCTTGTGGGTTCAAATCATAAATCGATTTCAATAAACCCATTTCCTTACCTATTCTACGATGAAGAGATGTAGCATTTGGAACAGTAAAAAGCGCTTTACCAGTATTTTTGAGCCACTGACGAGTCATATGTAATACAGTGCCGGGATCATCAACATGTTCAAGAACATGATTACCGAGCACAAGATCAACTTTGTTTTTTAGGAAAAAATGCTCAAAAAAAGAATTGATAATTAGTACATGATCATTTTTTTTGTGTTCAGCGATCGCTCTACGGTAAAGCTCATAATCGCCCTCGATAACGATAACATGCTTGACTTTGTTCATCAGTCTTTCAATCACTTCACCATCGCCATAACCCATTTGTATAACGGTGTTGAAATCGCCTTGCTCGATTATCTCGTTAATAAAGATCAGATAGGAGTCAACTAAGATTCTTTTCACGTTCTGACCGTCTGTGGATTGGTAGTAACTCGTGTTAACTTTTTTCATGTTTTTCTAATCAGGCTGAGTAGTGTATTTTTTTCCAAAAGCTCAAATTTTCTTGTGCCCATTCATATTCTTCTCGTATGCCTTGTTCTAGAGATACTAACGGTTTCCACCTAAATACTTTGGTGGCTTTACTCGAATCTAGAAGCATACATTGAAGTTCAGCAGTATTGCGTTTTTTCTCGGGAACAAGTTTAGAAAATTCACCTTCTCTGATGTCTTCGTGGAGAATCTTTAAATTCCTACCAGTTACTTTTATGACTATTTCTGCAAGCTCCTTGATACTTGTACCGATATTGGTACCAACATTAAAGGAATCTCCTTGACAAATATCGTCTTGTATTGCGAAATTATGAAGTGCGACAACATCGTGGACGGAGATAAAATCACGGATTTGTGCACCTTCACCGAAAATGACTAAGTCTTTTCCTTGAATTGCACGTTTAATGAATATCGTCAAAACGCGCCTAAACCATTCTCTAGGACCATAAGTAATACCATAACGCAAACTAACAACTGGTAAATTCTTATAAGTTGAATAGATAGTACCATATCTTTCAGCAGCTAGTTTACTCACACCATATTCCCAATTTGGTATAGGCATACTCTCTTCAGTTACGGAACCATTTTTTTGTCCATAAACGCAAGCGGATGAAGCATTAATTACCTTAGCGACACCATTTTTTTGAGCGGCTTGTAAAACATTGAGGGTTCCAAGTGTATTTATTTTAAGATCTGCGTACGGATCAGCGCTAGCTAAAAATATTTCCAACTGCGCAGCTTGATGTGAAACGATATTTTTACCCTTCATTACTTTATTAAGTTTTTTTTCGTCGAGAATATCTCCCTCTATTACTTCAATATTATTCGCAATTTTGGATAAATTCTCATGGCGTCCAAAGCTAAAATTATCAAAAACTGTCACACGAGCTCCATCTCTCACAAGTGATGCAACTATATGAGAGCCGATAAATCCTGCACCACCTGTAACGAGAATCTGTGAACCAGCTATTCTCATAGTAAATTCCTTACTGGTTGAGGAAAGACCTCGGTGAGATATCTGCTCATATATACATTCTCTCTATACAACAACTCTTCGGGATGAATTTCCATTCCAAGATGTATTTTCACAAGCAAAGCAGGTAAATTGACTCCTGCTACAACAGTGAGAGGAAGTCCACCGGCAGAGAAGCGCGTATTAATTTCAAAAAATGTATAAATTCCTTGATTTTTAATGCATTGAATATTGGATGGACCAATAATTTTCACATAACTTACAAGATTCTTGATAAGCTGTATCAAATCATCATCTTTCACTGTACGCCCTTTGACTGCTTTACCATCTTTAACCTCAAGACGTTCCCTAATGACGGCTGTGACCAATGTACCTTCTAAATCACATAATGTATCGACGGTGTACTCGGGTCCGGTGAGTAATTCTTGAATGGAAAGTGGACCGGCAATTCTTTTGATATATTCAAGATCAGCAAGAGAATTCACTCGAATAGCATAACGACTCGAACTGCCAGTAATAGGCTTGACAAAGAGAGGAAAATCTGTTTCCTTTATGTCTTGCTCATCAAAAGCACGAGGAGCTGGGATATTATGATCAATTAAGAACTTCACGAACAAATTTTTATCTGCACAAAGTTGAATAGTTTTTGGATCAGAAATCGCGATTTTAATTCCTGCTTTCTCTTTTAAGAGTTGGGATGCACTAGCAAAGAAAGGCATTTCCTTTGAGAGGAGTGGAATAATGATATCAACCCTGTATGTATGACAAACTTGCATAAGATGTGACATATAATCAGGCGTATCTATCCTAGGGGCAATAACTTTTTCATCACATAAATACAGACCTGCAGCAAGAGGATCGTTATCCGTGCCAATAATATATGGAGTGAAGTCAGAAGATTTTTTTAGTGCATTAATGACATTAGGACCTGTTTCAACTCCAACGGATGTCAAAAGAATACGAACTTGTTTCATAGTTCATCTTTTATAGTTATTATTTTTTCGTTTCGTGCTGACTCCAAAGCTTTTTCAATTAAAGCGATAGTCTCAATTGCTTCGTCTCCATATACAAGGTTACCATTATCTTGACTGTTGTTAAACTTTCTGACGATGTCCTTAAAAACTTCATGATGATTTGACATAGAACCACGGTATGTACCGTAATCATTAGCTTCCACTACACTGGGCTCTAGTTCGTAACCATCTACACCTTCAACTTGAAAGTATTCGATGGTATTAATATACTCTCCGCCGATCTTAATAGTGCCTTTGGAAAAGATGAGGGTTATAGATCCTTCAAAATTCTTCTTTGTGGCACAAGTAGTATAATTCATTGTTCCATAAGCACCATTTTCAAAATGTACGGTGATCACTCCTGTGTCTTCAATTTCAATGTTATGGTTCTTTGTTCCTATTAAAGCGTAGACAGACTTTGGTTTACCCAAAAACATAAGAAGCAAATCGACAAAATGGCTTGCTTGTGTATAAATCGTTCCACCATCGAGTTTTAATGTTCCACGCCAAGGATCGCTTTTGTAATAATCGTCGTTTCTATTCCAGAACATATTTACCACAGCCAAAATGGGTCTGCCAAATTTTTTTTCGTCGATCAATTGCTTCACGAGTTTGACTGGTGGATTGTACCGATTCTGTTTGACAACATACAACATTTTACCGTTTTTCTCAGCTGCCTTGCGCATATTGACAGCATCTTTTACGGTAAGTGCCATTGGTTTTTCACAGAGAACATTCTTGCCGGCATTTAAACACATGATGGAGTGCTGTGCGTGTAAGCCTGAAGGAGTGCAAATATTCACAAAATCGATATCCGGGTCTTTAAGCATCTGTTCTATGCTGTGATAGGATCTACAAACATGCTTCTCTGAGAGAATATCTGCTTTTTCACCGACTATATCACATACAGCATTGAGACGTACATAATCCACACTACGCATTTTTTCGGCATGCCTTGTACCAATTTTACCGCACCCTAAGATGGCGAAATGAACTGTCTTCATACTAATGCTCATCATCTCACTTTTTTAATTACAAATAAAAGATCATTACTTGATAAGGTTTCCGAATATACCAACTCTATTTCATTGAATTTTCCAAGAAATTCTTTAAATTGATTCTTATTCCAGAAATTCACGTGTCCGCTCCAATTGTCGAGATCACCATTGGGGATAGTAATGAGAACTTTTCCTCCAAGATTCAGTATCTCTATTATACTCTTTAAGTACTTCTGGGGTTGCTGTAAGTGTTCGAGAATTTCAGTAGCAATAGCCAAATCAAACTTGTGATTCAATAAATGGGGCAATAAAAGCAAATCAACTCTTAGTAGATTAACCCTAGGAAGCAATTTATTCACTTGCAAAAGAGCATGAATTGAGATTTCGCACGCAACGAGAGCTTCTTCCTTAATATGATGTATCTTTGAATAATGGAAGAGAACGTGTCCTGAGCCACATCCGATATCAATGACTGATTTAACATCTTCGGAATAAGGTATTTTATGAGCTACCTCCTGAAAGAAATCTAAACGTTCCTGAACGAGGTACTCTTTGACTCTTTGTTCGTCTTGCCAAAACAGATCAATTTCTTCGTTGGTCGTTGCTCCTCGTTTATCAAAATCGGGATCAAGATATTGAGATTTGAAAAACCTAGCTCTGATTTTTGAAACGAACTGTTGAATCGCTATCATTGTACTGTCCATAAATGATTAATTAAAAAAGGGCCGTCTGATCTTGAGAGCGATGAGCCATAGTTGAAATTTTGCAGGTTCTCAACATCAAAAAAGGCAGCTTGCTGAATCCAATCCATAATCTCGCCCTTGTGGCGTAAAATCAAGGTCAGATAAAAGCGTCCCGTATTCAAAGGTAATGTTTTGATGGTACATATAAACAAACCACTCTTTTTAATGCGGTCAGGAAAATTTTTATTACCAACTGTAGATAGACCAGCAATTCTCTGACCAATACTATCATCTATTCCAATGCCAATATCAACATCTCTCAAATCTGTGTCTGAATTGTTCACCGATTCGTACCTTATCTTAAGTATAGCGTCTTTTTCTGAGATGAAAGATGCGACTTCTTCTCCTGCAGAATTTTCGAAAGAGACATCTGTAAGTCGGATTTCACCTTTACCGATTCTGTCTTTACGATCAATCAGTATTGTGTCATTAAATGTTCTCAAATACTTCTCAATGACTCTCGGAGTGTCTCCTTGCATTATTATTTTTCCTTGATCAAGCAAGATGCAATGTTCACATAGAGTCTGGATAGCTCCTGTATTGTGGCTGACAAAAAGAACCGTGCGGTCATCTTTTTGAGAAATTTCATTCATTTTATTCAAGCATTTTCTTTGGAACTGAACATCGCCAACTGCTAAAACCTCGTCGATTACTAATATCTCCGGTTCCAAATGGGCAGCCACAGCGAAAGCGAGTCTTACATACATTCCAGAAGAATAACGTTTCACTGGCGTATTGAGAAATTTTTCAATTTCAGCAAAAGTCACAATCTCATCGAACTTTCTTTTTATTTCTTTACGGGACATACCTAAAATTGCACCGTTTAAGTAAATATTTTCATGGCCTGTGAGTTCTGGGTGAAAACCAGTACCGACCTCTAAGAGAGAAGCTACATGTCCTCCAATTTTGATTCGCCCAGTGGTCGGCGGAGTGATCTGAGAAAGAATTTTCAAGAGAGTGCTTTTACCAGCTCCATTGCGGCCTATAATTCCCAGTGCTTCGCCGGGTTGAACTTCAAAATTAATATCTTTCAATGCCCAGAAGATATCATATTTTTTTTTCTGCCTAAAAGTGATGGCATCCACTAAGGAGTCACGCAAAGAATAGTAGTGCTCTTTTTGGCCAATATGAAATTTTTTGCTCAGTTTTTCAACTTGAATAATTGATTGCATAGTATCATAATACCTTATAATACGTCGGCGAAGAAGCGTTCTGTTTTTCTAAAGTAAGCGAGGCCAATGAAGAGTAAAACGACACTCACGAATACGGAAACACCAATGTGTCCGAAATTTACTTCCCCTACCCCGATAATAACATTGCGAGCAAGAGTGATCACGCCGGTCATTGGATTAAAGAAAGCCAACCAGCGAAATTGTTCTGGAATAATAGAGACGGGATAAATGACAGGCGTAATAAAAAGTAAAATTTGCATAAAGAAAGGAAGGATGTAGCGAACATCTCGATATTTAGTATTCACAGCAGAGAGTAATAATCCAAGCCCAAGAGCGCTGAAAATAGAAATGAGAAGCAAGAGAGGTACAAGCAGAAGGCCTAAAATTCCGGGGGTAAAATGATAATAAACCATTAATCCCAATAAAATAAAAAAGGCAAATATAAAGTCTGCTATCGGTGTCAACACAGTTGAGATCGGTAAAATGAGACGCGGAAAATAGACTTTTTGCACAATCCCCTCATTATTGATAAGTGAATTACTCGCATTCGTTAGAGCGGTCGAATAATAGTTCCAAAAGAGCAAACCAGAATAAACAAAAATGGGATAAGGGGCGTTATCGGAAGGAACTTTTGCAAAAACACTAAAGAAGATAGTAAAAATCACCATCGTCAAAAATGGCTGAAACAGAGCCCACAGAATACCTAAAACCGTCTGCTTATACCGAACCTTAATATCTCGCCAGACCAAAATATAAAACAGGTCCTTAAATCTCCAAATCTCCGGAAGGTTGAACCTTATAAGTCCCTTTGGAGGTGTAATCTCGTATTTTATTGATTCAGAACCCATAAATAATAAGAAAAAGACTCATAAAATAGCCAAGCTTAATATAAGATACCAGTAGGTTCAAAAGTAGTAAAGCAGACGGACATGTCACACAATTTGAAACCTTACAAAGTAAGATATATTGAAAATCCAAATCAGAAAGAACTCCAGGAACTCGCATTGGAATACACATCGGTAACGATCCGAACTGCTTACGGGAGTTTGAACAAGATCTCGCGGAACAAAGCGAGGATAGATCAATACACCTACATTATTGCTCCTGATGCGGAGAAGGACTGCTACTCCTCGAATACAATTCCTCCAGAAAAGGCGCAGAAGCTGATCGAATCGCAACGGCGCCGTGGCTGAAAATGTGGACAACTATATTTTGTCAAAAGTTTCATTTAAAGAAATCGTTGATGAACGCGGCATCTCAAAAGATGGATGGGATTTTGTGATCTGGACTCAGAACAGTCGTTCGATCATCCCAATGAGCGCAATAAAAAATGCTGCAAATTTTCGAAATATCCCGCAAGTCAAGCTTATGGGGATTTTGAATCGTGATGCAGGGAGCGACGCTGCAACGCCAGGCATCCTCCGCTTCACTTCGCCCGCACAGGCTACAGCGTATTTTATGCTCGGAGAGACCACTAAAACCTCGGTTGCAGGGAAAGAACACGGCAGAATTCGATCCCCATTTACACAGCCCTTCTTCCCCAGAATTCATCGTCTTCAGGCCGAACGTTTCAGTGAGATTGCCAGGAGCATGAAAGGAGTTGAGATGTGGATGATGAACACAGGGTTTATCGGTGGTGATGCACAAGACGTCTCAGCAGGGCGTGCGCTCAAAATAAAAATTCCTCACTCCTCGGCCATGTTAGAAGTTATGATTGAAGGAAAAATTCGATGGCAACGCGATCCTGACTTCGGGTACGAGATCGCTAACGTGAACGCACCCGAGAACGCCATGCTTCTCAAACAAATTCCCCGAGAAATCCTGAATCCACGCCTTCTTTATGAGAAGCAGGGGCGACTCAAAGAATACAACGCTTGGGTACGTTAAGATGAAAACGGAACGCAAAGCTTTTCTTAAAAAATTTTCTGTTTCCCAGGAAATCATCCGTTGGTTGTGAAAAAAAATAAACTTGCGAAAAATTGACGACCCAGTTGAGCGATGTTAAACTACAACATTAGTCGCAGGGGGTGGCGCCGTCTATTTAACGTCCGTTACCGAACCGATGAGGTGAGCACAGCAGCAGTTGAGAAGTAAGGATTACGGCACACTTTGCTGATTATTGAAATACCACAACGCCATTATTTTTAGATCCACAATGGAGCTATGGAGAAGTTGAAACATTTTTTAAAAACAACGGCGGCAGGTCGCATCCTGCTTATACCATACCGTTTTTGGTTTGGTGCTCATTATGTCATACCAACATTCAAACAATTACTCCATTGGACATTCACTTCGCGTGAGATTGATAATTTTACATATGATCTCACTGCCCTGAATAGGCAATATTTGATTGCCTTTGTTGCTACTGTCACCCATCAACCTGTAGGCGACGTACAACGATATATTGATGAAATTGTCCATGATCAGGCATTACACGATCATATCGTTCGTTTCACACAGCAGGCTCCCGAACGCTATATTGCTGATTCAACAGCAAAATACAGTCGTCGCATTGGCTGGTATGCATTTGTTCGAGCGATGAAACCGAAGATCGTCGTTGAAACTGGAACCAATAAGGGGCTTGGTTCATGCATTATTGCGGCTGCTTTAAAACGTAATGCTCATGATGGTGCACCTGGCTACTTATATACGACTGATATCGACCCGGTGGCTGGATATTTATTGCAGCTACCATACTCTGAATATGCCAAAATACTCTATGGCGATTCAATCGCGTCACTGAACACATTATCTCAGACAATCGATCTTTTTATTAATGACAGCGATCATTCTCAGGAATATGAACTGCGCGAGTACGAGACTGTGCAAGCGAAATTATCACCACGAGCAATCATTCTCGGAGACAATGTTCACTGTTCATCAAAGTTGTGGGAATTTAGTCAGCGTACGAAACGAGCTTTTTTATTCTTTCAAGAGCAGCCCCTCCATCATTGGTATGCCGGTGCTGGGATTGGAGTTTCATATCATCTTTAATTACGATATAAGGCACAAACATAGGACACCACCAATATTTCTCACCTTCGTCACAGCTGGCTACTTTTAAAAATGATTACTTTGCTTGAAACAAAATTAAATTTGTCTGATATCTATAAATGTCTACTATCTGTTATTGATTGTCAGTATTTTTTTAATGCCATTGCTCAAATAATATGCAGCTGGTAAATTGGTTGCGACACTTGAGTTGGAAATCCTGGTTACTGGGGTGCGGCTTGCTGATCCTTCCGGTCGCATTATTGATGACAGGGATATTTATAAAAAATGTGCGCGGTCCATATTGGTCAGGTTCAAATTATGATCCAGATTATGCGTATCTCATGAATGCACTCAATGTGATTGAAGATTTACCCATTGGCCATATTGATCATCCTGGTACGCCGGTACAATTATTCAGTGCACTCGTGATTAAAACGTCTCATCTTATACGCAATGGTGCCCAATATGATTTACAAACGCTCGAAACAGATGTTCTAATACATCCAGAATTGTATTTACAGGCCATCAGTTATACATTACTGATCATCAATTCAGTATTATTATTGACCGTTGGAATAATAACATATGGGATACTGAAAAACTATTATTTTGCCATTATTTTGCAGTCGACGCCATTCCTGAGCTCATTCATACCAATGTACAGTTTCACGAAAGTGGCGCCGGAAGGATTATTATTGACCATTGTCTTGCTATTGATTTGTTGGTTAGTCGTAATGCTCGGGAAAACCAAATTCAATCGGCGCCAAGCGATCGACTCTAGTTTGGTGGCTGCTAGTATCGTTGGTTTGGGTATTGCAACCAAAGTCAATTTTTTGCCAATGCTTATTGTGCCGTTATTCATTATTCAAACCATCCGCTTAAAATTATTGTATTTCGCTAGTACGATTGGATTTTTTTTCTTGTGGACATGGCCGATTCGATCACAATACAATAAATTATTTCATTGGTTTGGAAGTATTTTTCAACATACAGGTATTCACGGGAGCGGTACAGTTGGTGTGATTGATTGGCCTCTCTATTGGAACAACTTGCAAGGATTAATCGATGGTTTTCCCCGTATTTTCGAAGTCATCATTCTTTTTTTACTCGTCAGTATCGTGAGCATCATTGTTTTGCCACAACGGCGGCAGTATCTCCAAACAATGACATTTCGTGTGGGTGCAGCTGCCATCGTTAGTCAATTATTGAGTCTGGTGATGATTGCAAAACATATGCGTTATCATTATTTTATACCATTTATTCCACTGACTGGCATTATAGTTTGTTGTATTCTCATGCAATTGCGCAATAAATCTCAACATCGAAATGCCAGCGGAGTTTACCTGGCAGTTTTGTTTATTTTTATATTTGTACAGTCGATTATCTCAGGCTCTCGTCAAACCTCGCAAGCTATTGACATTGAACGACAAACGCAAAAGGAATTTCTTGCGACTCATGAAACAAGTGCCGGCCAGTACTCGGCTTTGCAGGCCGGTAATAACTTTGCGTACGGCTCATATACAGTTGAGTTACAAGAACTTTATCCTCGATAACACAGACTATGAATATCATTGGCACACGTCATTTCAAATGGAAAATTGTAGCTCGTTGGATAGGCTTTATCGTCATTCCCGGACTCTTTGTTGTCTTGGGGATGTATCTTAAAAATTCGCGCGGTCCATATTGGTCAGGTTCAAATTATGATCCAGATTATGCGTATCTCATGAATGCACTCAATGTGATTGAAGATTTACCCATTGGCCATATTGATCATCCTGGTACGCCGGTACAAATTTTTATTGCCATTGTGATGCGGTGTGTTCACTTTCTACGCAACAATTTTGTTTATGATTGGCCAACACTTGAAACCGACGTGCTTACAAATCCGGAATTATATTTACAAACAGTGAGCTATGTATTCCTCATCATCAATGCATTACTATTAAGTACGATCGGCTTTACGGCTTATTACAAATTAAAAAACGTTTGGTTGGGATGGCTGCTACAAACCGCGCCATTTTTTTCTAGCTATATACCAATGAATAGCTTAGTGAAAGTAGCACCCGAAGCTATGTTGTTAACAGTAGTATTATTGCTCATGCTGTGGCTAGTGATGATGCTCAAATCAAAGCAACAAACTTGGCGCCATGGCATAGTGTATGCGCTCATAGCTGCAATGATTATTGGTTTAGGTATTGCCACCAAAATGAATTTTTTGCCAACGATTGTCCTTCCTCTCATTATCATCCGTACAATCCGTTTAAAATTACTCTATTTGATAAGCGCCGTTAGTTTTTTCTTTTTTTTTACCTTACCTATTCGACAGCGCTATGCAGAGTTATTCGATTGGGTAATAAAGATTTTTCAACACAGTGGTATTCATGGTGCCGGAACTGCACAAATTCTAGATTGGTCGGTCTATTGGAGTAATCTCAAAATATTACTTGATGGTTTTCCCCATATTTTCGAAGTCATCATTCTTTTTTTACTCGTCAGTATCGTGAGCATCATTGTTTTGCCACAACGGCGACAGTATCTCCAAACAATGACATTTCGTGTGGGTGCAGCTGCAGCGATCACCCAAATTCTCGCCTTTGGTTTTATTGCCAAGCATATGATCCAATATTATTATTTGCCGTTCGTACCACTTACAGCTATGATGATTTGTTGTGCTCTTCTCCAATTGCGTCATTTTCATGAACCAAAAACGGTTGCAACAATATGTCTGACTATTCTTTTTTTTGTGTTCGCTGGTCAATCGATGGCACTTACCTTTTCAGAAGTGAAAAAATTAAATACGGTAGAAAAGAATACCAAGCAAGAAGTACTCTCTCTTCAACAAGAATTACAAGAACGCTATGCTGATTATACCGTTTTTCATTATTTTCGATCATCATCACTTGAATTTGCTTTAAATTTTGGCAATAATAGTGTGTCACAATCATATAATTGGGAGTTAACCCAACTGTATCCAAATTATTTTGTATATGAAATCTTCACTAAACAATTCTCCAAGTGGAATACAGTGATTGACATTCACAGCTTCCTGCAGCAGAATCCAAAAGTCATTTTAACGGGGAGCCCATTTGAAACAAGTTATGTCAGCGAACCGCACTATCGACCGGATATCACATTGACTGATCAATTTCATGGTGTCAACGAAACATTTTATCTGGTTTCACCATAATGTGTCTCATCGTCATCAACAAGTATGTAGATTTTTTTGTACGTCTACGTCAAGGAGTGCATGTCTATTTTTTCGAAACGCCTATCCACCGTGACTTATAACTATGGATATCACACTATGAAACCGCACTGAATCCAAGGAGAGCATACGGAAAAGTTGTGGAATTCAGATAGGTCGCACAACATCCTTTTTGCGCCCCGATTATACTGGTCCATGAAATGTGGTGTTAATTTCCAGTCGGCGTCGCAGTATATCACTACTTCTGCGGAGAATCGACGACTTCGGCGTCATCAACGGTGATCACAAAATTTTGAGATGTACCGGTATCGATTGTTGCAGATTCCGTACTGGTAGATTCCACGACGAGCAAACGAACAAAATCCTGAGCAGCGTCAAGTAGGCGGAAACGTTTTCCAAAAGCGAATTGTTCGGAAGGGAAGTTGTTAAATAAAAGCCGAGTTGTATTTTGTGGTTCCGATACAACAGACACAATAATACCTGCTCGAAATTCCTGAAAACGACACCCGAGCTCCGATGTCGGACAAGGTATAAAGACGAGTTCACTTAAAATCACACGTATATCCAACTGCTCATCGAAAGAGACTTGCGTAGGCCGTAAAAAGAACAAACGAGACGCCGGCGTATCAGCATCGTTTACTGAATTCGAACTATTCTCAGAAGCAGCACCGGAAGTTGTTTTGTCTTGCGTCACACGACCTTCTTTTTGAAAATACCAACGACCGAGCAGTGCGAGAACTACAATCAAAAGAGCGATGATAATGCCAACGTAATCCTTCGACGTAAAATTTTTGGAAATCTTCTGAGAGCGCTTATCCATAGAAAATTTAATAGAAAACTATCACATGGTTATCATATCACGAAATGAATTGCTGCATAAAAAACACTACACGCTGTGAGATGTGCGTTCTTCGAGCCAACGTTCGGCATCCATCGCAGCTTTACATCCGGAACCCGCGGCTGTTACTGCCTGTCGATATCGAATATCACCTACGTCACCGGCAATAAAAATACCTTCGATGCCGCTCGCGGTTTCATCTTCGGGAACAATGTAACCCTTTTTATCGAGTTGGAGCACGTTCTTAAAAACGTCTGTATTCGGTTTATGACCGATGGCAATAAAAAGTCCTTCACAGGGGAAAATCGACTCTGCGCCTGTTTTTGTATCACGCAATTTCACACTTTCTACTTTCTGTGAACCTAATACCTCGATGACTTCAACATTCCAAATGAAAGCTATCTTTGAATTTCCGAAAGCACGATCCTGCATAATTTTGCTTGCGCGCAATGCATCGCGTCGGTGCACAACTGTGACTTTCGTTGAAAACTTCGTCAAAAAAAGCGCTTCTTCCAGAGCGGTATCTCCACCGCCGACGACAACTACGGACTTATTGCGAAAAAAAGCTCCATCGCATGTAGCGCAACTCGAAACGCCGCGTCCGCGTAATCGTGCTTCAGATTCCAAACCAAGCCACATAGCAGAAGCACCGGTCGCAACGATCACCGCTTCACCTCTATATTCTTTTTCACCAACGCTCGCGCTCACATAAACCTTGTGCGGCGGACTAGAAAAATCGACGCGTACAACGGATTCACTGACAAGTTTCGCGCCAAAACGCTTTGCTTGATCCATAAACTTCTGCATAAGCTCCGGGCCTTGTATGCCCTCGGGAAAACCAGGATAATTTTCCACATCAGTTGTCGTCATAAGTTGTCCACCAGGTTCTTTGCCAAGCAAAACAATCGGCGCGAGGTCTGCTCGTGCCGCATACAACGCCGCAGTAATTCCAGCAGGACCGGAGCCGATAATGATAAGTTTGTGAATCTCGGACATATGTGTTTCATCATAAGAAAAAACCAGACTAAAAGCAAATATTATCTGATCATGCTCATGGACCGAGGTGGAGTGACGAGTCATCCTGCGATCATCGCGCGTGAATTCCATATTCCTTGTATTGTCGGAACGAATAATGCGACGCAATGCCTCGCTTCTGGCGATCAAATAACGATTAATTTTGAACACGGAGAAATTTTTTGTGACAAAACACAAAAGGGCACATTGAAAATACCAGTGCAGAAACAACGTGCCCTTTTCTCCAAAAAACTCTAAGGAGCAAACTTCTAAAACGACCTCATGAGACCTCCGAAACATCGCTTTCTGTTTTCTTGAGTAGGCGAAGATGCGACAATGCAAGTATTTTCTTTCGTCCATCATCGAAACGAACACTCGCCTGAAACGGAAAGAGATGATCGAAGCGTCCGTGTGAATCTCTGCGTAACGCCCCTACATCCTCAACCTTATGAGGCTTCAGATAGAGAACCTCTCCATGGCCAGGAGCGAAGCTCGCTTGCGATTCGACTCTCTTACCAACCCACTGCTTCCAATAAGATACCGCGATAGTCGCTCGTTCATCTCTGATCTTGCCCACAGTATAATTTCCATGAATAATGAACAAAAGGAGTTCACGGCAGGCGTCGAACGTAATCCACGGATTCCCTGAAACTGGAAGACCCAACTTCTCCAACTCTTCCAATTGTAAAGCAGTTGGTCGTAAATTTTGCCCCATGCAATCACCTCCTTTCACGAATTCCCGATCATCGCGCATGCTCCGGGCAGTAAAATTTCGTACAGCATCCATCTCCACAGAAGTCCACTGTCCAGCCGTCCGGTATTTTCCCATCAGCCTCCAACCAGAAACTCTGACTGCAGTACTGTCCATCATCTTCACCGGCACACCCTTCGGGCGAACCAAGCGCTTTCATCTGCTGCCGTAATTCCTGGAGCTTTGCTTCATGCGCCTTGATTTGGGCTTGAAGGGAATCGTATCGCTCAGCACGCTTGTCCGGTAAAACCGGCGGATTCGCCATCGCAGCTTCAAAAAGCATCCGCGCGAGAGTCTCTGCAATCATCTGAGCCGCCAATCCAACGAACAGTCCCTCCTCCACGCGACAACCCTCTCGAATCAAATGATACTCCGAAAAAAAATCCGAAAATGTATGGATGATGTTGTGCGTACTCTCCTTCAAGGGACGAAGTGGCACGAGCGGAGTAAAGGTAATAGACACTTCCAAGCCCGCCACAAAACCCGCAGCAGTGCGGAATGTTTTCGTATGATGAACATCAATGATCGGCTGTCCCTTGACTTCGGCTTGGATAAGTCGCGTTTTGATGTATGCCTGGACTCTTCCAGCAACAGCCTGAGATTGTTTTACGATCCCGTCCAGCGTCTGCGCTAGAAATTTTAAAGTTTGAGGTGGATCGAACAGCGACGCGGGTGTGAATGTACAGTGAATCATTTGTTCTCCCTCAACGACCGCAACAAAATCCACAGAAAGGTTATCGATTCGATGAGGCGAAAAAATCTTACTGATCCATTCACCGAAACAAACAACAAAGTATCTACTTAACTTCTGCTGCTCCATTTTTCTCTCCTTTTTTTCCTATTGGAACGTAGAACGTAGTAAGAAAGGGGTATCACGGATAATAAAAATTGTCAAAACAACGTGAGGTTCATAGAAAGGTAGGAAACATCATCTTGAACGCGCGAAGATTCGTTCCTCTTGCCTGCGTGCTGCCAAAAGCTGATCAAGTTCCTTTAAAAATTGCGTACGTCCTGTGATATCCTGCCGATATTCAAGGCCTGTACGCAAACAAATTTCTGCTTCCATGAGCTCCTCACCCAAATCTAACGCGTGCCCAATCTCGCTAACTGCTTCATCAGCGACCAATTTTTGCATCATACGGAACGCATCGGGTGCTTCGTATTTGACAATCTTCTCACCTTTCGGCGTCATCATGATCATTTCTAACTGACGCTTTTCGCGATTCACGTGAATCGTAAAATTGCCACGCGGATCAAAACGGCAAAAAACAACCTCTTTCGCATAATAATTTTTCAAAAGCTCCTTCACTTCATTATAGTTTTCTTCGTACACATGAGCGCTGTGAGAAATAATACACATTTCGCCCATCGGCAATTCCACTCCGTCGGCAATCTCCTTGTGCATCGTGCGCAAGGCCAACGCATTTTCCGGCCATGCGCGGAACATGTCATTCGAACGAAAGTAACACGTCATGTGAAGCGTATCGTCCTGCACAATCACCTGTACGAGATCAAGGCACGGCGGATGCTGACTCACGTTATCCTGAGCGACATTCCACGTAAAAGCAACAGCGCGTCGGGAAAAATATTCCTCTCGAATTTTTGCAATAAGCGTCTCAATCTGATTCACGCCATCGTGATTCCGCAATCGCATGCCGTACGTATACTCCAGACTAGGAATCGATTCCGCACTCATGACTTGTAGCTTATACCCTTCAAAGTGCTCGCGTGTAAAATTGAACCAATCTGCCCAATGGATATTTTCGGGATCTTCGTCAGTGATAATCGTCATCATATTCAGGAGTTCTTTTTGATTCGTGCCGTGATGCGTAGGTTTTTCCGCGCCGAAGCGCATAATATAATACAGCACCCGAAGCCACGCTTGCGCGACATACTTCTCACGAATCTTGACTCCGTGAGGATCGATCGGAAAACGTTCGGTTGAAAGTTCTGGTTCAGGAAAAAGTTGCGGCGCTGCCCACGGTGTGTTCGGCGCTGCGTGTTCGCGCACGGCTTGTTGAATTTTCGCCGCATCGAGCACGCCACGCATATCCACAATCTTTACGTTCCTACGAAAAAGTTCCACGGCCTCGCGCGGAATCTCCTTATCCACCTTTGCCTCGAGTTTACCGATTATCTTGTATTTCTCATCAATACCGCTAACGCAAAGCTTTGTCAGCGCATCGGCTGAACCAATTTTATCCTGCCCGCAAATAACAATCGTATGAATTTGCGGCCGAGCTAAAACATTGCGCAAAATTGGATTAATGCCGTCGTTCGAATACAACTGACTCAAAACGCAGTAACTTGCGGCGTTTAACTTTCGTGCGAACATGACTTTCGGCGTCCAAAGACAGGCAATTCCAACAGAATTCTGAAGATTTCCAACGATAATATTGTCTTTAAAATAGATCGGCCATTCTTTTGGAAAATCTTTTGCAGGCATAGTGTGGGTCATGAAGTTTGGTAAAAAATTTTGTTGCAGTGAGAGGGTATATTGCTGTGCCGTTCGTCCACCCAGCGTGTGGACTCACTGACACTTTTTGTTCGCTCTCTCGCTCCATTGCATTTCGCTCGAACCGTACCCGCTCGCAAAAAGAGTCGCCCAGCAATATACCCTCTCACTGCAACAAAATTATATTTGACTCAAAACACTCGCAGCTACTTTTGCGTGCTGCACAAAATGTTTGGAAAGGCACGGGCCGCGCTGATGCTGATAATGTGAACCGAGGTCGCCTACGCCGTAGATACGATCTGGAAACGTCGCAAGTCGCTCGTAGACCATTTTGCAAATCGGCTGTCCATCACGGAAGATAAAGTTATGATCGTGCGGGTACACTTCGAGTACCGCCGGCGTACCTTTCAGTTCGCCGCGCGCTCCAAAACCCCAGCCGGGATCAAAAAATCCAGCATAGTGCGTACGGAACTCGCCTTTGGTTGGATCATACGCAATCATCTCGACCGAAAATTCCGGCGGCACAGCGATGTATTCCTTCGTGGAAAAAATGTAAAATCCCTCTCTATTCAATACTAACTGATTCTTTTTCAGTCGACAAATAGGCTCAAAAAAATCTTCGGGTTTATAATCCCTTCGCGCATAGTCCAAAACTTTTGCGGAATTCGGAAATGCAACATACCCAATAATATCCTGATCAAAATCAATCGTCATCGTGATACCGCCACCTTTATCAAACAGTACTTCGGCTGCAGGGAATGACTTTCCATCAAATTGATACAAAAGCGGTTGAAAACTATAGAGCGCGCGATGTTCTTCTTCCGAAAGCCGCGTATCCGCGTTGAAAAAACGCATCTGATTGAGCGACTGTCCTGGTTGCAAAGCAATACTAAATGAATGCGGCGCAACAAGAATCCACAACTCGCCACAGTAGCTTTTGGGAATCTGATCAAACTTCGGAACGCCATCGCAAAGCAGACGCACCTGCAAATTAATCCTACCGGTAGACGACTTGTTATTCGCATACGCATAGACGCTCTCGGGTAGCACTAAACGCTCATTCAGACGACACAGATACACTCCGTGACATTGAAGCGGTTCAGCAAAAGTTACAGACTGCGCGTGAAACATGTCAATCAAATCACGTACGTGCTCTCCGCGCTGTGGCAAAAAAACGCCTTCCACGCGATAAAGTTCCTCGCTAAGTGTAAGATCAAGCGAAGAAGGTTGTATATTCTGCAAAGCAGCTCCATGAATATGACCGGCAGTAAAAAGTTTTTCAATCATTTGTGAGGGAAAAGCTCCGAGCATAGAAAATATTTAAGATGAAGAAGACGCGGAATGATGATCGACAGACGCGTCAGTTTTCTGTAAAGATTTTTTGGATGACACCGTGGGAGCCAAAAGAGAAGAAGGATAAATCAGTCGGGCGTACAAAACAAGAGCGAATAACAAAATACCAACCGCAAACAACATCAAAGCAAGGATATTGAGAAAGTGCTGAAAAAGAATCGAGTGTAAACGACCTACAGTGAGAAGTCCTTGCGGCACAGTCAGGAGATCAGCAGTTAATATCGTATGCGATACAGGAACACTCACAATAAAATCTCTAAAAAAAGGATGCAAAGGGGATTCGATTGGTGTTCCTTCGAATGTCGCTGTGAGTGGGCGTTTATCAACCGGTTGAGTCGTCGTCTCCTTATGAGCAAGCGCTGCCAATTCTTCGAGATTCATAGTGACTTCAAATTCTGGCGGACAATCAGGAAGCGTGGAAGTGAGAATAAACTGCGCTTGCGATTGTATCGAAAGCTTGCCGAATATAAAATCATTTTCTGTAAAACGCACCGTACAGCCTTCAGAAATCGCAGCCGCTGCCTGCGTATATTGTACAGTCACATTATCAACTTCAGGAAATTCCTCCCACTTTTTATCGAGCGGCAAACGATACCACAATGTTCCGTTCTGCCAATCATACGCGAGATACGTTTTGACTTCATCTTGTGCGGATGGAATATAGGACTGAAACAAATCAAAAGTTAAGCCGGAAAAACCTTCCGGAATCGGCTCGCCGGAGAGTTTGGGAGCGTTCGCTACGACAATCCCACGTGTTGGATACATTTTGGTAAGATATTCTGCCACGCGCGGCATACTGGCAACTTGTAAAAGAACATCTGGAGTTTGCTTGCCAAGAATGACAATCTCAGAAGCTTCCTTGCGCGGCACATGCCCCGTTGGAGATATATGCATGTACAAAAAAGCCGAATAATAAAAGTTTGGTAAAGGATCGGAAACTTCTGAAAGTCCAATAACCAATCGATGAGGCTGATCGCATGTTGAAACAAAAGCACCGAGTTCTCTACCAGAATGAGCGTACCACGAAGGCCAGGAATCTTGTATAAAAGCATCATACACGCGCTGCAAAACCTTATCCTGAAAAAGCACACGAGCTGCGCACCAAGTGCGATTCGCTTCTTGCGCAAAAGCAGCATCTGCTGGAAATAAAAAAAAAGCTACCGCAAAAATCAGAGGAAGAATTATTTTTTTATATATCTGCGCCATCGTACTGACTTTATCGCGAATTTCGCAGTCTGGCAATACAATCAAAAAACATCATGGAAGCGGTACTTTCATACCTTCTTGATATTCAGTTCGTTTGCGCCACGCGTGCCACGAAATTTCTGGATGTACAGTTTTGCCGCCGGAAATCTGCACTCGCGCAATCGCTTCTTCTGGATAGTTCCCATATATATACGCCTTCGAGAGCAAAGGCCAATTATCTGCGTTTATACGCAGTTGATCAAAATGATAATCTTCTTTGAGTATCGACAAAAGTTTCTCGGATTTTTCCTGCTCTTTCGCAGCAGAAATCCGCGGCTTTCCGTACGCGTGAATAAACATCTTTCCTGTCCAATCTTTATTAATATAGTCTTGATAAATCTCCTGTTTTCTCCACACCTTCCACAGAATCGTCGGATGAACAGTTTTTCCGCCAAAACGAATACCTTGTGCAATCGCTTTCACGGTATACCCGCCGTACACATAGGCATCCACAAGCTGAGTCCAACGTTCGCCATGCACAGGAATATTCCCCTTACCAAAATAATGTTCGAGTTCCTTGCGCAGTTTTTTTGCTTGAGCAGTTTGTGTACGGCTATCAACACGCTTTTGATCATAAGGACCTCGAAGTAAGCCCTGATACCAAACCCAACCAGGCAAAATCTCCATGTCGACATCCAGAAGTCCAAAATTATTTTCATACGCACCTGCATCGTCGCGATTGCGAATCGTATAAATGAACGCGCGTTCCATCCACGGATAGGCGAATAGAATGTCCAAAACTTCCTGTTTATACGCCGTCGCATATTCCTGAGTAATCCCAGATGAACCCGTAGAACACCCAAATTCCGTTACCCAAACACGATCCTTAGGAGCGTACGTGCGCAATACCGTATCGATTTCAGCGAGCTGCGCCTGCAGAAGATTATGATTCGGTTGGCGACACGTATACACGTGAAACGCAAGAGCATCAAAATCCTTCGGCACCTGCTCATACAATGTGCGTGCAAAACTTGCATTTGGAAAACTCAAGCCGCCGTTGAGTATGCGCGCATGTGGATCGTATTTTCGAATCACTTTCGATGCAACATTTAAAATGGGGATATATGCCGCAGCAGTATTTGGTACTAAAAAATCCGGCGAGTCAGGCTCGTTCCATACTTCCCACACAGCAACGTCTTTTCCATATCGACGCACAACCGTTGTCACAAACTCCTCCCATTCCGAAAGATCAGGTTGATTGAAATCTCCGTGCTGCCGACCGTAGGCAAGCATACCGACAACCTGAATATTCAATCCTTTGTATTGACGCATGACATAATCGTATCGCGCAAGCCAGCCTTCCTGACCTTCGCCCATAATCACTTCCTGATAAAAATGTTCACGCGCCCATTGGGTTTTGCCGTCACGGAGACGCTTTTGATATTTGCCTTCGCGATTGAAACCTCCGAGCGCCCAATGGACGTTGAGTCCAACGACGTCTTTCGTCTGAGCCCATACGCCCTGCGTAAAAAATACCAAAAGGAAGATCGCAAGCATGCTCGCGAAACAAAACCTACGATGTATGGATATTTTGTTCTTCACACCGAGAATAAAAAAACAACAGATAAAAATAGTCAACTGCTTAAAATATAAAACATTCTACTCAAAAAGAAAATAACGACGCGATATGGGACTGTCCACGAATACCGTTTTCTTATGCAATGTGCAAAACAAAAGAAGAGGATGACTCTTGCTTTCGAAGCACTGACACTGCACAGTGTGCTGAGAAAGGAGAGTCATCCTCCTCTTTTGTTTCGTGTATTGAACAAAAAATAACATTCGGCGACAGTCCCGATACAAGTACTCAGCTTCTTGAAACTACGAGAGCGAACATCACAATCTCAAGAAGCGGAGCAGGCAAAACCTGCTCACAGAAAGAGAAAAAAAACGAGTCAAACGATCGATCTCACGCAGCACTTCGGGATTGCAAGAGAGACCCGAGAACCTCGGTCGGGGTGACCATACTGCTGAAACCGTCAACCCGATGAGCTGCCTCTTTCCATGACGGAATATTCTCCGGCAAGCACAATTGCGTGCCAGGAGCAATTGTGAGGTTTGGGAAACAACGCGAGCAGTGTTCGACGTCTACGACTTTGCCTTCAGAAGTGACCCGCAAACCAAGTCCAGAACACGTGTGTTCTGTATCTGGTTCTTGAATCGGCAATTCCCAAAGTACAAAATTTTGACTCACAGGTACCTGTACAAAATGACACATGTTTAACCTCCTGTTTTCCATGTGACGGGAAAAGTCTTGTGTCGTAACAAGATCACAATAACAACCCAAAGGAATACTATCTCCGACTCATCAATCTGTCAAAAAGAATGAACAATTATTCCTGCGTCTCAAAACGGAATTTTCCTGCAAAAGGAGTGCCGCTCGTTGTTTCTCCGATGAGATAAAGCAACGGATTATCCTTATGCCCAAGTGTTGTAAGTTGCAGAATCGTATAAAGCTGCAAACCATCAAACACGATGCCTCGATCGCTCACTCCATCACCATCAAAATCTCCGGTGTCCAAAATAGACTTCGGTTGCATTTGGCCAACATCTCCGAGTCGTTCGAATAATTGCACTTGATTCACATCAATCGTATTAATAAGCGTTGTATTACTACTTTCAACATAGACGGTGATATCTGGGATATCACTTCGATCCCAGGGTTGTGAATCAGGCGTCGCGGTTACCGTCACGGCAGGTTCAAACGTAAAATTACCTTTTGATTTTTTGTTCTTTTCACTTACACCAAATTCGCCGGTGCTATAAAAATCAGCGGTACAATAATCAACTGGTATATCAGCGGCATAGGAAACCAACGTCGCTCCAAAAAACAAGAGCGGGTACGTTTTGCCATCTTTGAGATTACCGAGATTCACCGAAAAATCTTTCTTTATCGAAACATTGTATTCGTCTTTTTCTGTAAATTTTCCCGCGAGATCCCCGTCGCCACCGTCAAATCCGGTGCGGCCATCAACAAGAGCGCTACCGATAAATTTATCATCGTTATTAAATCGCACTTGTGTTTCTACATAAGCAATCGCATAATCCTCAGGAACATCCTCATCTGGAATATAACACTTCAGATCCCCATCAACGTGATAAACAATAGGAAAATTCTTCACGGTCTGACCTTTTTTTGCCGCCTTAAACTTTGCTTTTCCAAAAAACAAAGACCCCGCGCGAACATGCGTACTCTCCGCATCGCCTTGCGTGCCCTTACTCTTTACGACATTACCAATCGTAATCGTGTGTTTTTTAAAAAGCGCTCGTGCCTTCGCTTGCGCGATCGAACCACCGCTTTTCACAACTTTAGCAAGTTTATTGAGAAGTTCCGGACCCTTATACGCATACAACGCGACACCGTTACTGATGCCGTTAATGGAGACATATGTTTTTGCCTCCGCAAAGCGAAAAGGGAACACAAGTAAAAGTGCTAATATTGGAAAAAAAATATATTTGTTTTGCATAATGGATTGTTGATAAAATAAAATAGCTCCATAAAGTATAGCAAATATTTTGCGTCACGTCTTGAGCGTGTACAGTTCTGCTTGTGCCAAAATATTCTTGACAAAACAGATCTCGTGTGAGAACGTTCCTTTCAAAATTGTCCTTCGATATTTCGATATTCGATATTATGTAGAGTTCGGAAAGAAAGGAGGTGAATGTAGAGATGCAAAAACAGGGCAAACAAGATGAGAGATTGAATCTGTATGGATACTTGAACGATGATCCAGAATTTCAGTTGTCCGACAGATATCGTCCCGAGGAATTCCTAAGAGTCAATTTTATCAGCTTTGCAGAAAAACTACCTCATACACATCAAAATCCACCGCAAATTTTGTTCATGAAAGAACCACCAACTGCAGAGAACGCTGTGCGAGGACTTACCTTTTTCGGCCCGCAAGCCCCTGTTGCGAAAAATTGTCTCATCATCTACCCGGACACAATGCGTATACTAGTGCAGGATATCTGGAATTTGGATGATTTCTGGACGTTAATCATGTTGTGGCGTATGTTGGGACGTTTTCTGAGGCTCTTCGTACTCGCTAATGGAAAATTTCAGACGACGGAAATGTTCACACTAGAACAAGAGCGAAGCATTATCGAGGCTGCGCCGAGTCTCGAAAACTTCTTTCGCGAAGAGCCTGAGCATAGCATTAATCTCAAACCGGGTGCGCAAGACGATGTGCACATCAACTCGAGCCTTTTCGTAGGGGTTCTACTTGGCAGTTTCAACGGTGATACTTTCAGCGCCACGCTCGCGCGAAAAGTACTCACCCACAAACGTCCTGAATTCGAAAAAAATCCTGAGCAGTGGCTTCAGTGGCTACGAATGATCGAAGGTAAATTTTTTTGAAACTTTTCTAATCAGACTGTGAGAAACGCGAAAAATCGTTTCAAGCAGTCTGATTATGTCTTCACGACAAAACAGAATAAATTTCAATTGACAAAGAAAACTTCTCATTGATAAGGTAGTAAGCGCAGTGAAGTAAGGGCATGCCACCAACAAAGGAGGATGACATGACACAGAATATTCACGAAACAAACACAGAAGAGCGTCGCGACATTCCGGTGAATCGAATCATTACTGGACGTTATCAGTTCCGCGAGGCGTTTGATCAGGAGGATATTGAATACTTTGCTGAATCGCTCCGACAAAAAGGGATGCTGGATCCCATTGAAGTACGCACAGCAGATGATCAAGAAGGATATTTCGAGTTGATTGACGGGGAACGACGTCTGCGTTCTGCGATTTCTGCCAACTGGAGTACGGTTCCCGCGATCATAAAATACGTCTCGCAAGGTGAAGCGCTGGAGATTGCTGTAGTACGTAACGTGCAACGCAAAAACTTTGGCCCCATTGAAACAGCAAAAGCCATCGCAAAACTCGTCGAACATTATCAGGGCAACCGCAGCGCAGTAGGAAGAATCATCGGAAAAAGTTCCGTCTTCGTAGAAGAACGACTCCAGCTCTTGAAACTGTCTGAAGCGATACAAAAAATGATTGCCGCTGGCGAAATCAACATTGCTTGCGCGAAGATCATCATGGAAATTAATCCGGAGCAGCAACTCAATGCAGCGACCATCGCTGTCAAAGAAAGATTGCCAGCCCATAGACTGCTGGCTCGAATGCAACGTCATGTGAGAAGACAAACAGAAAAGAGGCAACTCGTGATCACTTTTGAAAAACTACGCGGATTTATCGCCGCTACATTCGAAGGACTCGAACATTTCGATATCCCCAGTAGCAACGCGATGCAACGGGAAACGCTTGTAGCGATCCTGCAACTTCTCAAACAAAAAATAGAAACAGTAGAAACTGAATTGAAGACACACAAAAAATCGTAACTTTCTCAAGAAGGTGGACAATATCCACCTTCTGTGTTTTTTCATTGCGACAGAGTAGTATGTCATAAAAGGCAAAGACTACTCCATACAGAGTAGTCTCTTAATGATCAGCGGGGATGAACAGATGTTGGATCGCGTGAATGATACGGACGTCGTCCATGATTGTCCGAATAATTTTTGACGCTTGAGATTGTGAAGGCAACACCTGCAGAATACGCACAAGTAACTCCATCTTGAGAGACCAACCCACGGCAGCCGAATCATGGGTAGACTCACCCGAAACATCGTGACATAAGTACGATGGTAGAGTAAGAGAGAAAACCTGTGTCTCAAGCACTGTATCAGAAGAGACTGAAGAAACAGTCTCACCGACCGGAAGAACTGGCTTATCAGTAGACTCGTTCTCAGGTTGATTTTGACTGGGAACATCTACAGAAGATCGAACTGACAAAACGCGTCGCGGTCTACGAGCATAAGGTGGACCTATAATACTACTCGTCTCCAAAGCCTGAATCAGCCGCTTTGCAATGCTATGCGTTACATTGAATTTCTGACAGAGGAGACGCGCCGATGCTTTTCCTTCTTTCCTCACAAGCGTTTCTGCCTGTGCCAAAAGCTCCTGAAAGTTGGGTTGATCTTCTTGAACGTGCCAAAGCGTCCAACGCATAGAACGCGAAGGAATAGAATGAGCCAGAGATGCATTATGTTGCTCCGGATCCTTCTGTGAACACTCCCTGCACAAACCGGTATCCGGAAATTCAACAATCCGTTTTTTACAATGCTCGCATTGTCGCGTCGGAGCTGCACAACCAGCGCAATCCGGAACACCTTGCAACATACTGCAGATGGCTGCGGTAATCCATTGCTTACGAATCTGACAATAAACAGTGTTTTTTTCCATTATCATCAATCTCCTCGAATAGAAACCTCTTGACAAAGATCGAAGCTTATGAGAACTTTGCTCTCAAAAGCGCCATTCGTCAATAATGCCGCAAATATTTTCGGAAAACCCGAGGAACAAAAAATCAAAGAAAGGAAAAAAGATGCAAAAACTGGATACACAAAAAGAGAGACTTGGTATCTTCGGATACATGGATGACGAGCCAGGATTCGCCAAAGCAGAAGAGTATAACCCCGCTGAATTCCTCAAGCTTAACTTCCTAGGCTTCGCCGAGCAACTCCCCCATGATCTACAGCTCAAACCGCGAGTCCTGATGTCGACAATCCCACAGCACCGCGAACCAGACTTCATAAAGCCCCTCGTCTTCATGCAGCCTCATCTCCTCCACCAGGGATACGAAAATTCCCTCGTGATTGACCCCTGCGCACTCAACGCAATCATACAGATCTTGGGACACGAAAGCCTCACGACATTGATCTTTCTGTGGCGAATGCTCGGAAGGTTCCTCCGGCTCTTTGTACACACAAACGCGAAGTATGCAGCGAAAGAAACGTTCACACAACAATACAAACAAAAACTCATCAACGCTGCACCAAAGCTCGAACATCTCTTTCACGAAGAACCAGATCACAGCACGCAGGTGTCATCGTGCATGCAACAAGACGTGCACATCAACTCCGGCCTGTTCATCGGCGTCATTCTGGGAAGCTTCGACGGGACTACTTTCGACGCTGTGCTCGCACGAAACGTCCTGACCCTCAAACGCCCGGAGTTCGACGCCGATCCAGAAAAATGGCTTCGGTGGCTCCGAATGATTGAGGAAAAATTCTTTTGAAACATTCTCAAACAGACTGTGCGAAACATCTCTCAAAAAGTTTTCACAGTCTGATTGCGTTTTTAAGACATGCTTGACGACACAAAACTAACGTTATACCCTCATCTCAAGTCACAGAAGACTTGAGTGAAATCAGAATACATCACAACGAAAAGACAGGAGGGACACATGCAGCACCTTAACAAACAAGAAACCGGAGAATCGATAGACGCGCTGAATATATCTCCATTCACAAAACTCTATCTGATCAGTGCAGGCATTACAACAATCGCGAAACTCAAACTCAAAAGTGAGGCGGAACTACGCCGAACATTTCTAGAGATCAGAAGGGCAGGGGTTCAAAGGTCTCTGCCACATGGCACTGCGGATAATATTATCGCAGAAATCCAACAAGCACTCGAAGAGTACGGTTGTGAGCATTTGCGTACTTCAGCAGGAGACGGTCGTCATTTCACTGGTCCAAAAAATCTGTCCGCCACATACGAGACATCACACTTTAAGGCCACAACGCCAGAGGAAGAAGCGATAGCACAAAAAATCCTCGGCAACCAATTTAAACTCTTCCAACAATTCCGAGAAGGGACACCCGCGGAAAGACTTGCCGCTCGCAATCAAATTATGGAACAAAATCTGAACCTCGTTGGCGCTACGCTTGGGCATCTAATGAATATCATTGGTAGAATCCGGGATCCAATGCTTGCGCAAGACAGTCTCTTGCAGGAAGGCGCGCTCGGTCTTATGCATGCCGTAGAACGTTATGATTATACGCGAGGAGTCCGCTTCTCAACCTATGCACACTGGTGGATAAAACAAGCGATGTGGAGAGCTATTGCAGAGGCTCATATATTTCCAGTCCATCTGATCGTCGAGCTTCAAAGGTTGAATAGAATAACCTATCAGATAGAGATGCTTTCTGGTGAACGGCCAACAATTGAATCACTTGCAGCACGCATGAATACGAGTTCGAAAAAAATTTTGGATCTATTCAACCGATTACGCAATTATGATCATCCTCTCTCGCTGGACGCATCTCTTCAAAACGATGCAAACCACGGCGCGACAAGAGGTGATCTTGTATCTAGTGGCAGCTCGATAGAAGAAAGTTTGTGTGATGCAGAAACGCATAAAAAACTTACAAAACTCGTCGAGGAAATTTTCGACGCATGTTATCTCTTTGAGCAAGAACGGGTTTGTATTGAAAGACGATTCTGTCTCAATGGCGGCGACGGCGAGACATTGGAAGAAGTAGGTGCATATCTCGGTGTCACGCGGGAACGAGTACGACAAATAGAAAAAAGGGTACTTGGGCTGTGTCAAAATAAACAGATCTTGGAAAAAATAAAATACCTTTTTCCAGAAGATGCATGTTTTAAAAAGAAACCAAAATGTTCTGTGCAACGTTGCATATCGTGGACACGCCGAGCAAAAGTCGCTCGGGAAAATTTGGTTCGAAAGATGTGCGAGAGTTTCGGTCAGAGTCTTCGCGCGATACGATACGCATGCAACACGCCAGAGCTGCAAATGATTCGCGAAATCATTATTGCAAGACTTATTAATGATCTCGAATGGCCCATAAGTACGATCGCGGAGATGCTCAACCTGAACACCCAGTTTGTTCGGACATACCAAACATCTGATAGCCAAGAGATAGAGCACAAGAAACCAAAGGAGGAATCAAAAAAGAAACAAGGGAGACGGAAAAACGAAACACGGCACATTCCACTATGGCCTTCCGAATTGGCGAAACAAAAAAATATCGAATGTCTGAACAAGTACGGCGTCACGAAAGAAATCATTCGAGGATTCAAAGACCGTTGGGGTGTACAAACAATTGAGCAACTAGCGCGCCTCGGGAAAACAAAAATACTCATGAGTCCAAAGATGGACACAAAGACACTCGAATACCTCCAAAGTATACTCGAACAATGGGGGCTTGATCTTTCGCCATAACAACCTCTTTAGCTACCAAAGTAAAGAGGTTGTGCTGTGTTTAGGCTCCAACTTACTTACTCTGTGAGCGACTCACTGGACACTTCGTATCGGAATAAGCGCAAATTACACAGCATTCCGAACTCGTCGATGGTACGGTAATAAGATCATGACATCGCGCGCAGCGATGCGAAAAAAGACAACTTTTTTGTGGCACCGTCACCTGTTGTACATGTCCGCAATAGGGACAGCGCAGATTTGCAAATTCCATATCTCCTTATTTTTGATATATGAATAGTGAAGAACGGCGAGCATATGTTTTTTCAAATGCTGTGATATCCAAACATGAATGATATTCGTTTGAAAAAGTTGCTCTCGTACACACTTTCCTCTCTATCTCATAAAGTTGGTAATCACAACGCATTTGAAAAAACATATGCTCGCCGTTCTTCACTCTTTCAATTACAGGACGAAAATTCCCGAATATTTACAATTCACCGCGATAATACTTAGCAGCTTCCTCCGGCGCAATCGCATTAATCACCAGGCCAGACCCAATTTCCACGCCCGCCCAGACCGAACCGCGCGGTACAATTTTCAAATACAAATGCTGATCCGTATCGTTCACGAGTTGATGAAAATAATAATTGTACGGCAAATTGAGGTAGGTAATTTTCTTAAGAATGCGCTTTAAGATACGAGCAAAAGAATGATGTTCCACGTGCGTGAGTTTCGTAATGTTATCCACATGCCGAAGCGGCATAATCCAAATTTCGTAATTATGCATCGATGCATACGGAGTAAAAGCAATGACATGTTGATCTTTATATACAAACCGCGGACCTTTTGATTCTTTATCGATCGTATCGCAATAAACGCACCTGCCGTTGAAAAGCTTATACTCAAAAACCTTGCGGGACTTATCCATCAACTGCGGCGGAACAAAGCGTGTCGCAAAAATCTGGGAATGGGAATGTTTCAAGGATGCACCGGCTGCACCGCCGTTATTTTTAAAAATTAAAATATAATCAATGTTCAAAATTTTTTCCAAAGCGCGCGTTCGTTCGGCATACGTATGGAGAAGCGACGCGATATGTCGCTCAGGCAAATCATCCATGTGTTTTGTGTGATCCGGTGTTTCGATAATCACTTCTTGCGTTCCGTAAGATTCCGGATTGTCAAGCGACACGGCAGGAAAAATATTCTTCACGACATAAATCAACCAACCATGATCCCGACCCTTCTTATACACCGGCTTCACTTTATTAATATTTTGTGGGCAGAAAGCGCACATGGCAGGAATTTCAGTCTTAAATTGCGTGACCGGTTTTTCAATATCATGAGGACGCTGTGCACGCTTAGGAGCGATGATCACATATTTATCTTGAATATAATCTTTACGAATTTCTGGACGCATAGAATAATGTTATGAATGGGATGCAAGGAGTTTACGATATAATCGCATATACACTTGAGCAGAACTGCCCCACGAAAGATCTTGTCTCATGCCGGCTTTCGCTAACGCAGTATACACGTGAGGATTGTGATAGATACGGATCGCCGTGTGTAAAGCAGCAAGAAGTGCTTTGGCGGCATAATCATGGAAGACGACACCTGTTTTGAGGTGCCGCACGGTATCAGCAAGTCCTCCAGTCGATCGTACAACAGGCGGAGTACCATAGCGCATAGCAATCATTTGTCCAAGGCCACACGGTTCAAACCGAGAAGGCATAAGAAAAAAATCACTGCCAGCATAAATCATCTGCGCGAGCTTGGCATCAAATTTCAAAAAAATACACATCGTGCGCGACGATCGTTTGCTGAGCGCCACAAGGGCTTTTTCAATCGTTGCATCGCCAGTGCCCAAAATGACAAGTTGCATAGGAAGTTTTATAAGTTCCTTACGCAGTTTGATTAAAAGATCGAATCCTTTTTGATGAGTCAAACGCGATACCATACCAAAAACGGGTACACGCGGATCGACATGAAAACCACACATTTGTTGCAAGGCCGCCTTATTGATCTGCTTCTGTTCAAAACTCTTCACCGAATAACGCTGTCGAATATGCACATCAGTGGAAGGATTAAAAACATCCGTATCAATACCGTTCAAAATCCCATAAAGATCACGCTGGCGGAGTTTGAGGACTGGGTCTAAACGCTCACCGTATTCCGGTGTCAGAATCTCCTTCACATACGTTGGACTCACCGTATTGATCGCGTCGCTTGTGAGAATACCTTGTACCATGAGATCAATATCATTATTCCGAGCATCACGTTCAAGACTCGGGAGAGCTCGCGTAGAAACATTCGCAACTTTTAAAAGCTTCAGATCACCAATGCCTTGATTCGCAAGATTATGAATGGTATATAACGTGCGAAGTGAAGCGTAAAATGGATGATGACAACAATAGATGGTCTTAAGCCATACAGGAATAAACGCGGTGTGCCAATCATTACAATGCAAAATATCTGGCTTCCAGCCGAGATGCGGAAGGCTTTCAAGGGCCGCACGACCGAAAAACAAAAATCTCTCGATTTCTTTAAAAGTACCTACAAGAGCTGTCTTTGAATAATACACTCCGCCGTCTGCAAAGAAATCCTTTTGATCGATGAGATATACCGTGATGGAAGTGCCCGGAAGTTTCGTTGTAAAAACATTAACCAAGTAAGTGCGATTATAGAGGCGCACCGGAATGCGTCGCGCAATACGCTGCATCGGATATTGCTTGGGATCAATCATGCTATACTTTGGGATCATGATTCGCACATCCACACCTTGCTTTTTGAGAGCTTTCGGCAAAGCTCCAATAACATCCGCAAGACCTCCAACTTTTGCGAGTGGATTCAATTCAGAAGCAATAAATAAAACACGCAATGCTTTCATGTACATTAAAAATCACAAATGAACATCTTGATATTATTATGACCGAGAAGGCGCATCGTTGCAATAATCCAAATCGATTGCACGAGGAGTTGAGTGTAGGGATAATATACTTTCTCAGCACACAGTACAATGTTAGTGCTTCGAAAGCTATACTATCCCTACACTCAACTCCTCGCTTCACGGTCGATACTCTTTCGGTTGTGTAATTTCGTCTTTCTTTGCATTCAACTCGCTAATGCGCTCGCGAATCTGCGCTGCGCGTTCGTATTCTAAAGCATCTGCAGCCTGCTTCATTTGCTTCGTCAAATTCGCAACGATCGTATTAAATTCTTCTTCCGGAATATAAGGAATCTCGGTCGTAATGCGCTGCGTCACATCTTCATCCGCCATTTTCGCCATCGTTTCGACTTTGCCTGACCGCTGCCAATCAAAAGCTCGATACAAAATATTTTTGTAGAGTTCTTCTGCTTTACGCTTTGTAGCAGCTGAAACACTCAGACTCAAAACAACATCCCGTAACTCTTTTGCACCTGCCTCGATCATTTCAATACTCCACCACGGCTCAGCGGAAGCCCACCAATATTGATCGCTGTGCAGCGCGCGATCGAGCGCTGCACGCTGTGCCGCAGTAACCTGCTTAGCGCGTTCAAAGTGCTCCACATTCCGAATCGCCAAATCGGTAAGCTCCCATTGCCACATTTGAATTTCGTTCTGTTCATTCTTCCAACGCGAAAAAGGTGTATTACGTTCCAAATCCCGACGCATCAATGCCCACGTGGAATCACGCGGATCAATAACACGTTTTTCGTGAAAATGTTCAAAAAGCTGAGAAATCGTGAGAGAAGTAATGCCCTCTGCTTTGTAAATCTCAAACAATAACATCTCAAGACCCGGTCGATGATGTCCAAATGTTTCGCCGTCCATTGCCGTAAGTAAATATTCGTTACGATTCAAACGATCACCTAAAAAATCCAACAACATGTTACTTGAAAACACACTCACGCCAACCTGTGCAGAAAGAATTCGAAAGCTCATGGCGCGATCACGAAAAAAAACATAAAAATCGGGGATGCCTTTAATTTCATACAGTGCGCTCGCAGACAGTGTCCCTGTTGCAGGCGCAGAAGCGAGTTCATCAAGAATAATCCAACGAAAACCGAGCTTACTCACAATCTCACCGACACGCCGATTATATGCCATTTCAGGCGGGAAAAAACCTTTGGGTTGATACGCCGGACCTAAATACTTGCGATTTGTTTCCGTATTCAGTCCGATCTGACGAACAATTTCAGTCTCAGGCATAAGCGGCAAAAAAGGATGATATTTTGCTGATGCCGTAAATTCAATCTGTCCGCGCTCGCCAAGTTCACGCAATCCGGCAATCACATCCTGACATCCATATCGATCGAAAAGTTCCAGAAGTACAGCATTCACATTCATCGTAACTTTGGCTTTGGGATTATCCAAAAATCCACGAATGAGTTTGCGGTAACTTTCGTTAGCGATTTTACGCACCCATCGTTGCTTCTGCGTCGGCGGCTGATAAATATGTAAAAAATTAGTCCAAATCATAAAACTGTTTTACCTCCAAGAAAACTTGCCTCCTGCACGGTGCGTAGATAGGCGAGTCGGCGACGCTCCGCAACGCCCTTGTCTTGCCATGTACGTACGAGACGTTTCGTGCGAGTGATAAGTCGCATAATCTTTTGAATCTCTTGTTGAGGCACGCCAGCGAGTTGCGAAAGTACCTGTTTCCACTCATCGAGGGCTGCAAAAAGAATTTCCACACTCCACCAAGGTTGTGTGGATGCCCACCAATACTGATCGCTGTTCAGTGCCTGATCGAGTCGAATCCGTGCTTCACCGCATAAAACGGTTTTCGCCTGGTGTTTATAAAAAATCTTCAAGACCCCTCGGGTAATCTCCCAGAGTAACGTGTGAATCGGATTGGTAGGATCATCCCAACGAATATAAGGCACTCCGCGGGCGAGTTCTTCGGAACGCGAAGCCCAACTTGAAGGATGTAAAGGATGTGAGAGTTTCCTGAGTGGCAGTGTTGCGAGAAGTTCAGAATAGGTCATAGTTACAAACGGTCGACTTTGCACAAGCTTATGATATATCCCGTCCATACCTTTGCGATGATGCCCAAGATTTTCTCCATCAAGCGCAGTAACGAGCGGTGACTGCGGCGCTAATTTTTCGAGTATAAAATTACGAAATTCGCTGACAGTATTCAAATCCAACCGGAAAAATACATCGCTTAAGATTCTATTACGGAATAAAAGCAATAATGTGCTCTTCGGATCGTAATATTTATAACGAAACGAAACATCGCCGATGCGTCCGGCATACGCAATTTCATCCAACACAATCCACTCATATCCAAGCTCAGCAATAATCGAAGCGACATTGTGATTCATGCACATCTCCGGTAAAAACACACCTCGAGGCGCGAAAGCCTCTCCAAAAAACGCTCGATTCGTTGCATAGTTCAATTCAAACTGCCGGATAATTTCCTTACGCGGTAATTTCGGTAAAATAGGATGATACTTTGCTGTTTGAGTAAACTCAATTTGACCGCGCTGTGCGCAGAGAGCAAAGCCACGCAAAAGGTCCGACATACCGTGACGACTCAACTGTTCGGTAAGGGAAGCACAAATATTCAAAGTGATTTTATGATTCGGATTTTTTTGCAACATGCGTAGAAAGGGATAATACGCTTCTTTTGCAACCTTTCGAATCACTCGCGGATCCCAGTGATCTGGTTGATAGATATGAAAAAGGGCTGCCCAAGGAATAGAGCGCGATTCACGCCTGACTCCAGAAAATTGTGTTACATTTTTTTTCATGTATTTTCGCTATACACATCGACGGCATCACTACCGTTTTTCACATGAAGTGCATGACGATAGAGTTTGACATATTTTTTTGCCGGCAGCGCCCAAGAAAAAGAAAGTTGCATACCGCGCTTAACAAGCGCGTTCCATTCCTTTGCATATTTGAAATTTTCCATAGCACGAACAACAGCGACCAGTAGATGTTTGGAATTATAACTACGGAACACGAAGCCATTTCCTTTCTGCGTTCGGGGATCGTAATTTGTTACGGTATCGATGAGTCCACCCGTCGCACGCACAATGGGAATACTACCGTATCGTAAACTTTTTAATTGTCCAAGTCCACACGGTTCAAATCGAGAAGGGAGCAAAAACATATCGGAACCCGCAAGAATTTTTGTTTCATCCTGACTTTCAAAAGGCTGGATTGCGATCTTCTTTGGATATCTACGTGCGATATTTTTAAAAAAAGAAATATATTCACGGCCACCGTCACCAAACAATATAAGTTGCAACGGCAAATGCGCGAACGTTTCGACAACACGCATCACGAGATCAAAACCTTTTTGTTCGGCAATACGACTCGTACTCCCGATCACCGGAATCAACGGATTCAACGGCAGTCGAAACATTTTCTGCAGACCGATTTTATTTTCTTGTTTCAGTTGCAATGTATCGATGGAAAACTTCCGAAACAAGCCGGGGTCTGTTTCGGGATTGTATTCATTGTAATCAATGCCGTTAACGATACCAATAAACCGGCCCGTATCGTATTTGCTATTCAGCAACCGATAAAGATTCTGACCGACTTCAGGCGTCAGGACTTCAAGAGCATACTGCTCAGAAACGGTATTCACCATATCAGCAGTGAGGATCGCTCGTTTCATAAAATTAATAGCGGAAATTTGATCGACAGCGGTCATCAAAGGTAATTTCAATCGACCGTCGTCTTTAAGTTCAGGGGGGACTTCCCACCAATTGCGACCGAGTTGAAAGACGAGATTATGTATTGTGAAAACCGTTGCAGTATTTTTGAAAAACTTACTTTTTCGAAAGCGATATTTGAGAAAATAAGGCACAAGACCAGACTGGTAATCATGACAATGCAAAATATCTGGTTTGAGATTAAGTTCAATAATAACCTTAAGCACCGCAAGATCAAAGAATAAAAAACGGGCATTATCGGCGATAGAACCTTCTTCGCTTAAATAGATAGTTTTGTATCGCCCGAAATATTCATGGTTATCGATAAAGAAAACAGTGATACCAGAAGGAAGTTCACCTTTCCAAATATGAAAACTTACGGAAGTCGTTGCATCGATCTTTAAAGGAATGTCATTTTTAATATTCTGAAGATGGAACTGCTGTCGATCAATCGAACCATAGAGCGGAGTAAAAAGACATACGTCATGTCCAAGAGCTTTGAGAGCTTTTGGCAAAGATTCAACGACATCAGCAAGACCGCCGCGCTTAGAAAGCGGATCGACTTCAGAAGCAATATGAATAATATTGAGTACTCGCTTGGTAGTACGCATAAGTGATGGCTCCGCGGGTGGGACTCGAACCCACGACCAATTGGTTAACAGCCAACTGCTCTACCAACTGAGCTACCGCGGATCGTGTCTTTCGTACTGAAAGACGAAAATAAAAATTATAAATGTGCAAAAACATTCATGAGACAGCTAAAGATTACCATAAAAATTTTGGTGGGTCAATTACGGAAAAACTTCGGCTCAAGAGGGAATACTTTTACAGTCCATAAAAATACGAAAAAAAACCGATCTCATTCTCGATGCATCCTCAACAAAAGCCACTTCGTACTTCGAAGAATCTTGACACTATATCGTAGTAAGATATAATTGGTATATCGAGAGGTAACATACCATTTTTCACTCATCCCATGAATAACCCTGCTTCGAAAGCGCAAGGAAAAAATCAAGTTTTATGAAATCCAACGACGAACCTCGCTCTCTACCGCACATAACACTCAATCATAAAGAGCTCCTCAAAGGCACAACAGAAACGATTATCCTTTCAGCGCTGAGAGAGCAACCCATGCACGGGTATTATCTCCGTCACTGGATACGCACTCATTCAAACGGCGCTTTAAAATGTTCACCTGGCATGCTCTACCCGCTCCTGCACAAACTTGAAAAGCAAAAACTCATCGAGGCACAATGGAAACGATCAAAACGTGGCCCACGAAAAAAAGAATACGCCATTACAACACAAGGTCATATAATACTCATGGAAAACACTGCAGAATGGCTCAAATTCGTAAGTCTGATTCATCAACTCATTGCGTAATCCAAAAAAATAATGAAAAAGAATTACACTTGCTTTTTGAGTAAGATAAGTTACAATGAAAACATAAATTACTTTTTTCACAGCCTTCAAGAACTCTGGCACCCTGCTTGATATCCCCGGTGACACGGAGTTCTCGAAGGTTTTTTTCAAAATTGTATGCACACGATTCACTGTATTGAATTCAATGACGTCTCATTTCAATACCTTCAAACAACGATTCTAGAACATCTTTCTTTCCAGATACCCAGAGGAGCATATGTTGGAATTATCGGACCTAACGGCGGCGGTAAGACGACGCTCCTGAAACTTATTCTTGGACTTCTTAAACCGAACGCTGGTACTATTTCTATTTTTGGTCACGATATTAAAACAGCGAAAAAACATTTTGAAATGGGATACGTGCCGCAGAAAATGGCAGACATTGAAAAAAAATTTCCAGCAACGGTGTGGGAAATTGTTGCGAGCGGCCGCACAGCAAGACGTGGCGTTTTTCATTGGCAAACTCGCCAAGACAAAAAAATCATTGAGCAAAGTATGGCGCTCACCAACGTCACGCATCTTCAAAAGCGACTGATCGGAACTCTATCAGGCGGTGAACGTCAGCGGGTATTCATTGCTCGCGCTCTTGCTCGCGAACCAAAAATACTCATTCTCGACGAACCAACAATTGGAGTGGACATCAAAGCGCAAAAAACTTTCTATACTTTATTGAACACACTCAACAAAAAATTTGGCATCACGATTCTTCTGGTTTCTCACGATATTGATGTCGTAGCTGAACAAGTCGAAACGATCCTTTGTTTGAATAAAACACTCATGTGCCAGTTACCGTCACGATCATTTAACAAAAAAGAATATGTAGAACAATTCTACGAAAAAACAGCTAAGCCAGTGACGCACGAACATGAAGCACTTGAAAAATACTCGTAAGTGCAAAATCCAACCTTTTGATCTTCATACAACATTATGATCGATTTCCTACAATATGATTTCATGATACGGGCGCTCGCTGCGGGCATAGCGATTGCATTGATCGCTCCGATGATCGGAACGTTTCTTGTGATGCGCAGATATGCGTATATGGCCGATACACTCGCTCATATTGCACTTGTTGGCGTTGCTCTTGGCTTACTATTGAATATCAATCCCGTCATCGCAGCAGTCGTCATAACAATCGTCGCAGCGCTCGGGATAGAACAGATTCGACAAAATAAAAAAATTTTAAGCGAAGCAGTACTCGCGCTCTTTCTTTCTGGCAGTCTCGCGATAGCGATAGTACTTGTGAATCTCGGTCACGGTGTTAATACCGATCTCGCGAGTTTTCTCTTTGGAAGTATTGCGACCGTCGCACCGCATGAAGTCGCCATCATTATTATCCTTGGCATTGTTGCGCTTACTGTCATTCTCATTTTTTACAAAGAATTCTTTCTCGTAACTTTTGATGAGGAACTCGCGTATGCAGAAGGGCTTCCAACAAAAACTTTCAATACATTGCTGGTGATGCTCGCCGGCATTGCAGTAGCACTGGCTATGCGAATTGTTGGCATACTCTTAATTGGCGCCCTTATGGTGATTCCAGTTACAACCGCTATCCAATTTGGAAGGAGTTTTAGACAGACATTCTTAATTGCCATTCTACTTTCGCTCACAGCAACGATCACCGGCCTCGTACTTTCTTACTTCCTCGACCTTGCTCCTGGCGGCACGATTGTTATCATCGCCCTCATCTTTTTCATATTCAGTTTATTCACCAAAAGATAGGTATTTGATGAACCCTCAATTTTGAAAAAAAGAACCCGCTAAGATCCAAAGGACATAGCGGGTTGTTACTATCGCCGTTTATGGGTCTATCGCCGTTTACAGAAATGGTATTCGGCGACAGACCCTTTATATAAACGGCGGGCGTTCAAAGACCAAGGTACTAGCGGTCAGACCAATGCATGTAGAGCAATACGCCATTTGGTACCCGAATCTCGTCGAGATTGTGTATCTCGCGAAACGCTTTGAGGTACCGTTGTACGACCTCAGGATGTCCATAGACTCCGAACAGCAGGTTATGTCCGCAACTGTCGACGTGGTCGGGTGCCATGCAAGCGGGACGACCGTACCACACGCGGAGCTGTTTGCGATCGGCGGTGAGCGTATACATCACGTACCTGCCTCCGTGCTTCTCGAAGATCTCACCGAAGACACTCTTAGCTTCTTCTAATCGCTCCTGCTCGCGGCACATGCCTGCCTCGAACCAAAGACGGAAGAGGTTAACGGCGAGGGAGAATCGATCTTCCTCGTTGGCATTTTTCAGGGCTTGATCAATCTCCAGGGTTTTCCCACGCATAAACCCGTACGCCACACTAGCCGTGAAGTGTTCACTCATGTTTTGCTTCGCAAGTTGATCGATAAGCTCATTGATATTCATCTCATTGCTCCTTTTTCTGATAAACAATCATGATTCCCCTTCTTAAAGAAAGAACTTTTGGATCATTCTTTAATTTTATAGACAGGATACACGCATGAATATCAATAGTCATAGAATTTGACTCATAATAATAACAGCATAACAGAATAGATTGCAAAATAGAGAAAAATATGCTATTATACTGTTGTCATGAAAAACGACAATAAGGATATAATTCACGCGTTGAGGCTCTACGGCCTGACCCAAAATGAAGCTGTAATCTATATTTTTTTATTGAAACAGGTCGAAACTACGGCATTTGAAATCGCCAAAGAGACAGGAATCCCCCGCACTACGGTCTATCTCACGCTCGAATCTTTGCAACAACAGGGATTTGTCTCACGAATACGGAAAAACAACGTAGCCTACTTCACGCCGGAAAGCACAAATCAATTCGTAAACCAGTTGAAGGAGAAAGAAGAGGCAATCAATGAGATCATGCCGCAACTCCAAGCGATTATTCCGCGGAGCATAAACGTACCAGTAGCTAAAATCTATGTCGGGTTAGATGGAATCAAAACTGGTCTGGAGCATATTTTGGAAACATTGCGAGAGAGGAAAATCAAACAGATCTACGCGACATCCCAGCCGGATCTGTTAAAGTACCTTCCAAAATATTTCCCAAACTGGCTGAAGAATCGGGAGGAAATGGGCGTCTTTACAAAACTTATCCTTCCTTATGCCGCTCATGATTATTTAGACTCAAATAAATTGAGGGAAGTGAGATACTTGCCTGATGAATTTCCATTTGCCTGTTCGGTCACAATCTATGGAAACGCGATGGCGTTTTTCTCGTTGCAAGAAGACGACCCCTACTGCGTGATCATCGAGTCGTCAAGTATTGTCGAGATGTTTCAACAATTTTTCCTGTTCGTCTGGAAAATGCTAAAAGCGACACATTCCGTATAACCGGAAATGTTATTTGTGGTGTCGTGTGTCCAAAATCAACATTTGCAACGAATTGAAGGCAATTTCCAAAAGAGAGGAGGGGAAAACAAAACTTTCTCAGCACACTGTGCATTGTGAGTGCTTCGAAAGCTATAGTTTTCCCCTCCTCTCTTTTGGAAATTATCTCATAAAACTTTTAAATTTTCTTATAATGTGAAACGAAGTGTCTTGTAAAAAAATTTTTAACTAATAATCCTGAAGCTTTTTCATAGAGACATGTTGCTTGATGCGCTCCAGTGACTTTGCTTCAATCTGACGGATACGCTCTCGAGTAACACCAAACTCTTGACCAACTTCCTCGAGCGTATGAGCAACACCGTCGAGCAATCCAAAACGCATCTCAAGAATTTTTTGTTCACGGGGCACTAAATCACGAATCACATCACGCACATGATCTCGCAAAAGCTCCAAAGCCGCTGCACGATCCGGTGTCACGCTCTTCGCATCTTCAATAAAATCCCCAAGCGTTGAATCTTCATCATCATCTCCAACAGTCGTTTCGAGTGAAACTGTGTCCTGCGAAATTTTTATAATCTGAAATACTTTTTCGATCGGCAAGCCCATCTCAGTGGCAATTTCTTCGGGCAGCGGCTCGCGTCCAAGACTTTGAATCAATTGCCTTTCTATCTGCTGAAACTTATTAATCGTCTCGACCATGTGGACCGGAATACGAATCGTGCGCGATTGATCTGCAAGTGAACGCGTAATCGCCTGCCGAATCCACCAGGTCGCATACGTCGAAAATTTATACCCCTTCCGATAGTCAAACTTTTCCACGGCGCGAAACAAACCAACATTCCCCTCTTGAATGAGATCTAAAAGCGAAAGCGATCTGCCAGTAAACTTCTTTGCAATACTTACGACGAGACGCAAATTCGCTTCAATCATTTTCCGTTTAGCGTCCGGCTCCCCTCTTTCTTTGAGTTTCGCAAGTCGAATTTCTTCCTCACTGTTTAAAAGAGGTACTTTCCCAATCTCGCGCAAATACATTTGAATAGAATCATTCGAAATGTCACCCAAATCGAACGGCTTACGATCAGAAACCTGCTTCCGGGTTTCGTTTTGCGGTGCGAGTTGTTGTCCAAGAATACTTCCCGTTGTCTCACGAATGGCGACTCCGCCGTATTCGAGTTGCCCCAAAAAATGTTCGTATTCATGCAAATAATCTTCAATAAAAGGAAATGTATGTAAAATTTCATCTTCAGTCAAAAAGCTGCGCATCTGTCCCTTAGCAAACAATTTCTGAGCTTCAGATTCCGGCCACGAAGTTGGTGTATATCCCCGCGGCGGCACTGGCGGATGTAAAAATCCGAGAGCTTTTAAAGGAGATTTTCCAGTTGACAAACCGATTCGCTTCTGAGGTTTGCGACCTGGAGCGCCATGAGCTGAGGCATTATGTTTTGATCGACGAATGTTATGAGATTTTTTACGCACCGAAGACAATGCGGATTTTTTCCGAGAACGCTTCGGTTCTGGCTTGCGCTTGCCCCGAGTACTTTTTTTTACAATTTTATTACGATGGACACGTAAACGTGTGCGCGTTCTTGGCATACAAAAAATTAAACAAAAAATAAAAGAGCAAGTTTTTCGAGAAAAACTTTCATTGAGACTTAAGAAAGTTGATGAAGTTTTTGTGTATAATCACGAAGCAAATGCGTAAGTTCCGAAAGTTTCTGTGTCTCCCTACGCTGTTCAGCCGCGGCAATATCTTGCTTAAGAGAAGTAAGTTGTTCCAAAATATAATTCCTATGCAGGCGAGCAATAATCTGTTCGATTTCAAGCATGATAACACGTTCGTCTTGCAAAAGTAGTTCTTGACTCTCGACAATCATACGAGAAAATCGCTCAGTATCTTCAGGAGTTAAAACATTGTCCACGATCTGTTTCCACTGTACATCTTGATGATGAGTATAATAAATAATCAATCGCTTGTAAAGTTCTTGAAAAACCCCGACGCGCATCCATTCGGGATCAAGGTGATCAATAATAAAGGGAAATGTTTTTGGAAATGCGAAGATACAAGCAAAGAGCCGCTCGAGTAATACATTGGGGGTACGAAGTAGCTGAGACTGCGCAGAAATTTGCGCAGATGGAATAACACTCGAAGTTTGTGGAGTCGAACCAGCCACAGTGTTGGCACGTGCTGCGAAGTGAATAAATTTTTCGTACAAAATACGCTCGTCCACATGCACTCGTTCAGCAAGCGCTTGAAGGTAATGTTGTTGCTCTACCATATCAGGAAGATGAACCAAAAGCGAGAGTATTTCCTGCGCGTACTGTTTCTTTCCATCAACGGTGGAAGGATCGTACGTAGAAGCGAGAGTATCGCAAAAATAATCCATAAACGCGGGAGCGGATTCAACAGCGTGCAAAAACGCATCGCGATCCTTACGAATTGCTTCGTCCGGATCTTTTCCGCCGCGCGTGAGGACAACACGCGCACGCATATCCGCAGCAAGCGCTGGAATCACTGCGCGCTTCGTAGCTTCTTTCCCAGCAGCATCCGTATCAAACGCAAAAAATATATTCTTTGTGTATCGCCCAAGCAAATGAATCTGCTCGCGCGTCAGTGCGGTGCCCGAACTCGCAACAACATTTTTAATTCCGGCCTGATACGCAGTAATCACATCCATGTATCCCTCCATCACAATCACAGCATCTTTCGCCCGAATCTCATGCTTCGCGCGATGTAAATGATATACAAACCGACTCTTGTGATACACCGGAGTTTCCGGCGAATTCACATACTTTGCAAGATCAGTGCGCTGTGTTAAAAGACGTCCCGCAAATCCAACGACTTCTCCCTGCAAATCATAAAGTGTGAATATCAACCGCCCACGAAAACGATCGTACGTCTCGCCATGATCATTTTTGACGAGGAGTCCAGCGTCAATCAGATCCTGTACCGAAAAACGCTTCGTAAGCATATGTTGCGAAAGTGTCTGCCTCGTCTCTTTCGCATATCCAAGATAAAAATCTTCAACCGTCTCACGTGTCATTCCTCGCTCTCGCGCATACGCGCGGGCGCGCACCGCCTCTGGAGCAGAAAGTAAGGTCTCATGATACCAACGCGCTGCTTCTGTCAACACCTCAAGGAGTCGCGTTCGTTGCGTATGCATCTTCGGATCCCAACGCGAAAGGGTCACATGCGCTTTCGCAGCCAAAATGCGGAGCGCCTCCGGAAATTCCAAACCTTCTATTTTTTGTAAAAAACGAAACATATCCCCTCCTTCATTGCAGCCAAAGCAGTGCCAGATTTGTTTATCTTCGGAAACCATAAACGACGGCGTCTTTTCTTGATGAAAAGGGCACCGCGCCTTCCAATTCGTACCGACTTTTTTGATCGGAACGTATTCCTGCACGAGGTCGATAATGTTGAGTCGACGTTTGATTTCTGCGACTTGATCCATATATGTTACTATATCACAACCCGCTTTTGACGAAAAAGCAAAGGCAAAGTATACTATTTTTGTAATGTTACGCGTCCGATTCTTCTTCTTGCAGGAAGTGATTCGGATTCCGACGGGTAGTAGCCTTTTTCAAAAAAAGCGAATAGGATTGCTCCAGTGAGGAACATAAGCGAAAGTCATGATATCCTTCAGATATTTCTCACAAAAGTTTTTTCTATTCGCTTTTTTCAATTTTGTGCGAAATTGACAAAAATTTCAATACATGATTTACTCAATTGTTTCCAAAAACTGTAAATATACATTGACAAAGACAATGTTTATGACTACGCTTTTGGTGACGTTCTTTGAAAAATGAAGGAAAGAAAATACAGCAATACAACCGCTAGAAAATACTCAAAAGAAAGAGAAAAACCGGACGTGCACAGACTGCTAGAAAAGAGCTTTTTATTGAACCTTTTTCCGGCAGTCTGTGAGAAAAAAATCACAAACCGCCAGCCCTGCCTATCGGAATAAATTCTGAATCTAGAATTTTTCAACCAAGTTCCTACAGACTGCAAGTAATGTAGGAACTAAAACTGCAAGGAGAAGAAACATGAAACTGATGACAACAACGATCGTGATGTTGAGCGTTTTTTTCGCTCTGAATATCGTGGATGCAATCGCAGCGGATCAAGAGCGGGCAGAACAAGAATGTTGGATTCTCTCTAATGAACCGGAACTGCGGAATCTCGTAGTGAAAATCAGTTCACCAGACGGGAAGGCAGTCACCGCAGGAACACAAATGCAGTGTTCCTCACAGGAGATCTTCATTCCGGGGATCAAGATTCCCAAATTGCTCATCGAAGTCTTCGATGGAGCAATACAGGAAAACACTCTGCTCTGGTACGAAGTCATAGAGACTGGAGCGAGTAAGAATTTGTTCGCAAGTGTCTCCGGAAGCGGCCAAGATCTGAGAATCGCTCTTGCCGAACTCGCTCAAAACGCGAATGTAGCAAGACGTGATCCGAAGAAACAGCAAGAGATCATCGCGGGACGAAAAACACTCAAGGTAGTGCCGCGCAGTATTGCAGCACACAGAGGCGTTGGAGGCGATCCCATTGACGCCAAGGCAAAACCCGCCACCGATGCCGAAAAGAAGGAAAAATCAGTCGACGGCACACCTGGCATTGGAAGTTTCGGCTCTCCTGAAGATAGGAAAACAGACAGAACAATCAAAACCGAAACACCACAAACACAGGAGGTCAGCGCGCAAGTACAGCAAACCGGAACGTTATCAAGAACAATCGTGTTCCGGCTGCCCGAGAACATCGTCAACAAACTCAAGGCAGACTTCATTGCGACAGCTCCCGAAAGCGAAAGCAAGATCGCTCGGGATAACGGAAAAGTGTTTGCAATGGGGACCGTGACAATCAGCTTTCAGACTGGCACCGTCATTATAAAGGAGGATGATCAAGATGGCGGTGACAAACTGCGACGCGACTTCTTTAGTGAAAAAGAAAACGCGGAGCAATCGGAAAAATTTTTAAAAGCGCTCCTAGCCTATCTTGAGACCACGGAGTTGACCGATACTACGACAGTCGAACCGAATGATGGGTATTGGTCCATCGCGCAACGACTGTCAGATGATCCCGGGGAATTTACCTCGGGTGAGTATCAAGCGCAATTAGAGATGCTCAACGGTCCTATGTGGGTGGAAGAAGAAGGAGTAAAAAAAGCAACGCTCCACCCGGGTAATGAAGTAAAATACCTCAAAAAAACGCATACGACATCGGAAGAGGTGAGTCAAAACGCCGCTGCGTTACATACAGAAAAGCAGAACCTCAAGGAGGACCTCGATGATGCCCTCAAAAAATTGCAGGCAACAGAGGAGGATCTTCAAAAGCTCCGGAAAAAACTCAGCGAAACGCAGGAAAAGCTAACAAAAGCTTCGACAGCGTGTCTCTCTACGCCTTCGCAAGATGGACAGGGTCAGCAACCTCAGCGAGATGACACTCTGCCGCAATCCAATACGTTCGGCAACGTCGTCTCCGAAACACCAACCGTCGACGCACCGCCAGCCGAACCTGCCGCAGATCCCACCCGGATTCCAGTCATTGATCCCCTCAATAACTGGATCGCGCAGAACGTCTTCATGCGCCGCGCGCCTCTGATGTTCGCGTGTCTCCCGTTCCTACTCATTATTCTCTTCGTGTTGAAGAGACAGTTTGCAAGTGATGACGATACTGATACTGTCAAAACTCAGCAAGAGAAAATCCGACGTCTCGAAAAAAACTACGAGAAGTCGGAAAAAACACGAGAGAGTCTTCAGAAGAAAATCGGAGACATGACGAGAGACACGGGTCACGAGACTCGAATACTTGTAGAGAAGGTCGAGCAACTCCAAGAAACAAAGCGAAAACTCGAAGCGGATCTGCAAGCAAGCGAACGTGAGCGCACGAAAATCATTGTTGATTTGAATGAGGCTCGTAGAAAAAATACGAATCTCAGCAACGAACGTGATGCGCTCAAACAAGAGGCCCCGATACTCAGCGACATCATTAAGATGGAGTCACAGAATAATGACGTCGAAGGGTGCACGAACCCGGGCTTCTACCGCATTCAGGCGCAAAATGCTGAAGCAAATAAGAACGCGCTTCTTGACGAGAACCTTCGACTCATCGAGGAGCTTCGGCAAGCGAATACCAAAAAAATCACTGCCGAAAGACGCGCCGAAGTAGCTAAATCACAGGAAGCGGTGGCAGAAATTCGCGCGAAAAGTGCTGAAGAAAAAGTTGCTGCTGCCGAACAAGGCAGACTCGAAACGCTTGTCACATCAGAAAAGACAATCAGTGAACTCACGCAGCGAGTCGAAGAAACCGAAAAGAAACTCAGAAAAGCGCTGTGTGACTACGAAGAACTCACCGCCGCTCTCGCTCGGAATGCGACAATCGAGACTGCGGTCCCAACAGCTGCGCATCAGGAGATAGCGCCTCCTCTTCCACCAGAAGATGCCGAAGATCACGTCGCGGATCTCCCTGAATTCTTCCACGAAGTACAGGAACTCGGCGCAGAGATAGCGAACGACTCCAAAGAAGGCGGTGAGGAGAGTTCGAAGAAACCGGAAAAAGATGCCCGCACCGCAATCAACTTCTGGGAGCGACGACAGGCTGCCTTCAACCGCGACGGCAAGGCGGAAGAGCCCACACTTGGTGTGCGACTCGGCGAATCCCCGAAAGAAAACACTCACGTGGAGGTCATCCACCTGCAGAGTGGACCGCAGCAAATCAGATTCTTCTCGGCCGAAAACGGCACCAGGGAAGAAACATTCCTCTGTCCACACTGCGGCGAACGAGTGCCTTTCCATGAAATGCCTGCAGTAAAAAGGCACGTCGACCCAGAGACAGGAAACTGCGCTTCTCTCAAAAATCGCCGCAGTGCAACAAATGTAGCGTCATAGGATTTGAGAATGATTTTGAGTACCCGACTAGGCGCGACTCTTATCGGAGTTCGTATAGCGAAGGACTTCTTGCATAAGAAGTTACTGCGTACGACGCGATGAGATTTCGGAGTCCTCGTTCGAAAGGCTCAAAGTCAAACCTCAACCTTAAAACTTTCTCTCTGTGTTTGTAAAATTTGCAAACGCAGAGTTCATATAGATTCCCGCCGACTCAAATCCCACCTTTCCTTCATGTACAATTCCCTCTCTAAGATTGTGACCCTCCACTCTGCCGCCGCACAAGGCTGAGCAGAAAATTTTGGAGAGGGATTAAAAATAGAGACCTTTTGAACAACCCCAGAAGCAATACTTGCTTTTCGGGGTTGTTATATTTTAGCCCCTTGCGAAAACTTCTGCTTTAGGAAATAATCCATATATCGGGCCTTTTTGAGGGGCTCAATCCGAAACATTCCTCCTTTCAATAAAAAAACTCTTCCATCTTATCCATAAAGAGCCATAATTTCACAAATAATTCTCTTAAAGAGTCAAACCTATGACCTACGCACCAAAAAATTTTCAAAATCTTCTCGGAACCCCCGGGTTCAGTGACACGCTCCTGACGACCCACTTTGGGCTCTACGAAGGATACGTAAAAAATACGAATACCCTATTAGAAACTCTTGAAAAATATCGACAAGAAGGCAAAAGCGCAACGCCAGAATACGCTGAACTCAAACGCCGTTTTGGCTGGGAATGGAACGGCATGCGTCTTCACGAATATTATTTTGAAAATCTCAGTAAAGAAAAACAAAACAAAAACAGCGCGCTCAAAACAAACGAGAGGCTTACAAAAACATTTGGAAATTTTGATAACTGGATGAAGGATTTTAAAGCTTCCGGGGTAATGCGCGGCATCGGCTGGGTCATTCTCTATTGCGACCCCCATGATAAAAAACTCTTCAATACTTGGGTGAATGAACACGACATAGGACATTTGGCTGGATGCACACCCCTCTTTGTGATGGACGTGTTTGAACACGCCTACATCACCGATTACAGCACAAAGCGCGCTGAATACATCGACGCTTTTTTTGAAGCCATCAACTGGACAGAAGTAGAAAAAAGATTCAGGCGATTCTAAAAATAAAGCACAAAATACCTCGCAAAAAAACGAGGTATTTTGATACATTCAAAACGGAACAGATCGAATTTAAATTTTTCCAACCAAATCCATGCCTGGTTTTAAAGTTTTGGCTCCCGGTTTCCAATTGGCTGGACACACTTCACCCCCATGTTCGCGTACAAACTTTGCCGCTTGTAATTTACGTAAGAGTTCCGCAGCACTCCGGCCAATACTATTATCATGAAGTTCGTACGCTTTAATCACGCCATCGGGATCGACAATCACAGAAGCTCGCAAGGACAAACCTTCATCTTCAATATATGTCCCGAGTATTCGACATAATGCACCGGCTGGATCTGCAAGCATTGGAAATCGCACCTTACGAATAGCTTTTGAAGTATCATGCCATGCCTTATGGACATACACAGTATCCGTACTCACACTCAAAACCTCAGCGCTAACTTTTTGAATTTCTGTATAATGTTCGGCTAAATCTTCAAGTTCTGTCGGACATACAAAAGTAAAATCAGCTGGGTAGAAAAATAAAACAAGCCATTTACCCAAAAATTCTCGAAGGGAAACCGTTTTATCTTTACCTGCGTGATACACTTTAAATGTTCCGTCCGGCAAAATTTTCCCAACAAAGGGAGTCAGCAGGGATCCTGTCTGGCAACAAAGGCCAGTATTATTGCAACATCCTTTCATAAGCGAAAAAATAATAATAAAAATGTAAAAATAGTTGAGCGAATGTAATCATGACACTCATACAACTTCATAAATCCCATGTATAGTTTCAAAGTCTACGAAATTTTTGCAGAAGGTTCAATTGACATCACGTGTTCCACATCTTGCGAAGTCAAAATTTTTCGGTTATATAAGACATCGACAAGAGTAGTGAATCTTTGATCTTCCCGACGTACAACTGTCATAGTATCTGTTTTCAAATCGAACAGCCTTTGATCTAAGTAATCTTTTGTGACCATTGTAGCTTCAACTTTTGCTATCCGATTCTCAAGCCTCTGAAATCGATGTTCGACATGAGTCGCAAAATCATTAATAGCCTGGAGAATGTCCATATTCGTTGGCTCATGATTTTTGGACTTTTTTGATGCAGCACGAGGAACATGCGTATTTTTTGGAGACATAAAATCTCGTTAAGAAATAAACGAGAGAACGCTCATCTTTTCACTATAGCGTCGACAGTGACAGTTGTCTATAGAGCGCCGTCTGTGGATAAGTAAACACATTGTAATACTGCAACTTTAAGATAAGGCAGGGGAAGGATAAATTTTTCAAAAGCTGTGATATCCAAACATGAACGATCTGTATTTGAAAGAGTTACTATAGTGCACACTTTCCTCTCTATTTGATGAAGTACTTATCACAACACATTTGAAAAAATATATCCTTCCCCTGCCTTATCTTAAATGCAGATAAAAAGAGCAACAGAACTACACACGCTGTCCACACAAGGCCAAGGCACCGTAGAGTCCGCCAAAATCTCCTAACGTGGCTTTCCGAATCTGTGGAAGTTCTGGAAAAATACGCATAATACGTTTCAAATGCTGCATAACACTCTCAAAAGGAATCGCATCGGGTTTCGTAATGAGACTGCCGCCAAGGACAACAACCTCCGGCGCGTAGTGAACAATAGAATTGTGCAACCCATAAGCAAGGTAACGCGCGCACTCCTCCCAAATTTTTGGATCCTGAATATCACGTGCGGACTTTCCAAAACGACGCTGCAAAGCAGTTCCAGAAATATAATCTTCCAAAGAACCTGAAGGAGCCAAAGCGCCTGTTGGATCAATAATCTGATGCCCGGGTTCAGGGCTATATTTTGCAGTAAAAATTTTACCGCGATCTACAAACGCTCCACCAACACCCGTACTGACGGTCATATACAAAACCGTCTCAAAACCCTTTGCTGCACCAAAAAGTGCTTCTCCTAACCCGACGACATCTGTATCATTTTCTATACGTACGTTCGAAGTCTTGAAGATCCGCATGAGTGTTGCCTTCAAAGGCTTGCGATTCCACAAAGACAGATTCGGTGCATTCATAAGCATGGCACCGTGATCCAAAAGCGGACCAGCAACGCCGCCGGCAACACCAGCAAAAGCAGCGTCAGAAGAGACGGAGACACGAGAAAGTTTGCGGGCCTCAGATTCCAAAAGCTGCATCGCGATATCAAAATCCTGTGGGGTTGAAAACATCACTGGTGTTTCAAACGATTGACCGCCACGTGAAACCGCCAGCCGAATATTTGTTCCGCCAATATCAAAAAGGAGATGCATACATTACCGCATTAATTTTTTGAATTCTTCTACCATAGGAACTTGCTCAGATTCCAATCCGTAGCCTTCCGCGACAGAAAGAGCTGTCCAATCTGCAACAACGAGAGAAGCGAACATTCTATAAAACCGAGACTGCCCGGAAAGTTCCAGAACCTCTACGGGAAATCCACGTTCACGATACAAACCTTCAAGCACATTCATACGTCTTTGCACGCGTGGATCGTCTTCAGTATCGCTTAAAAATAAAAAAGAAAATCGCTCCGATAAATGCCGGCTCGCCTCTTGAACATCAAATCCCGTCATTTCATTATGATTCAACTCGGGCAATGTATTGTAAAACGCGGGAATCTTCCCGGTCTCATTGAATTTAATTTTCCAATTGTACGCAACCGCCTGATTACGGAAAGAACTATAGATAACCGGGACTTTATCGTGAAGCCTGTCTGCAAGCGCCTGTCCTAAAGATTCCAATTCCTGAGGTTTAAGCGTATCCGCAAGGGCTCGCGCTTCACAAGCGGCTTCCGTAAGACCGAGGAGTGTGCACAACGCTTGTATTGAAAATCCGAGTGCTGAACGAGGCTGAATACCAGTATCAGGAAGTTGAATATACGGTAAACCGCGCTGTTGTGCAATTTCCAAAAGTTTACCTCCAACAGCAATTGCGCAACACGACATCCCGATCTTCAAAGCCTGCGTAAGCGCATCAATCGTTTCCTCGGTATTGCCTGAATATGAATTTGCAATAAACAATCGAGCACGCAAAGCCTCTTCGGCAATCGCTGGAAGGCCGTAGTTATGCCAAATAATCATATCGAGTGATGGATCCCAGCCGCGAAGAATATCGGCTGCAAGATGGGATCCGCCCATTCCCGCAAAGAGAAACTTTATATGCGACCCGAGTACTTCTTTATTATTAATCACAGGCTCGAAAGCAAATTGAGTATGAAACGAAAGCACTGCATCGCGCATCATAGGATGAAAAAGAAAAATAAAGTGCTTTGATTGTATAATAAAATTCCTTTGGAATCAAAAACTAGAGAAACTCGAGCAATCGATTTTCGAGATCCAAAAACCGAAACAAACGATAAAACCAAGCAATCCACGTACTCATATTCCCGGACACTATAAGGATGCCAAGAAATATCAAGAGTGCGCCTCCAACGCGCGAAATCATTCGCACATATCGACGTATTTTTTGAAAATATCGAAAAAAACTTCCGTAAAACAGAGCAAGAAGCAAAAATGGCACCGCAAGACCAAGAGCAAAAACCGCAAGTAAAGTTGCGCCGGCTGCAAGAGTCGCTCTATTGGAAGCGAAAATAAGAATGGTCCCAAGAATCGGCCCAATGCACGGAGTCCATCCCAAAGCAAAAACAGCGCCAAAAAGAAACGAACTGAACGGATGACCAGGATGAATCCACAGAGGCAAGTGCAAACGTTTTTCTTTTTCCAAAAATCGCAACAAAGGAATGCGAAGCACATCGAGCATGAGAATTCCAAAAAAAATCACAAGGAGTCCGCCAATACGTGCGAACCAAATGCGATACTGAATAAAAATTCCACCGCCAAGGCCAAAAAGACTTCCGAGGAGAATAAAAATGACACTAAAACCGAAAACGTAAAAAAGGCCGTTCGTAAAGACGCGAAAGCGTAATCGTCTCAGACGCTGCGACTGCGAAAGATCATGTACAGAAATGCCACTCATAAAAGCTAAATACCCTGGCACCAGCGGAAACGTGCAAGGAGCGAAAAACGTCACAAAACCCGCGATAAAGGCTGGGATGAAGAGAGTATTGAACATACACTATAAAAACATTATTCACCAAACTCACTGATATCAAACTGTTTCTTGAGCCGCGGGAGTCTGTTTCGAAATATTCAAAAGATAGTTGTACGCAGACAGAGTTGCAGAGACAGCGTCACCGACTGAAGTATTATTTTGCTTATAAATTTCATCGGTCACATCGCCTGCCGCAAAAATTCCTGGACGCGAAGTCGCAAGCGTTTTATGATCCACAATAATTTCGTTGTACTTGTTCATCTGGACAAGATCCTTTACAAACTCCGAATTCGGTATCGAACCAATCTCCACAAAAACTCCCTGCGCCGCAAGCTTCTTTTCCACGCCTGATACCGTATCTTGATATTTCAATCCCGTCACAAGCGTTTCACCAAAAATTTCCATTGTTTGCGCGTGATGTATCACAGTCACCCGTGACGAATCGAACACCTGTTTCTGCGTAATAGGATCGCCGCCAAGTTTGTCACCAATATTTAAAAGATAAATTTTCTTTGCGTAAGGAAAAAGATCAACGCAAGCTTCTAATCCAGCATTGCCTCCGCCAACAACGGCAACATCTTTCCCGCGAAATAATGGAGCATCGCAGGTAGAACAATACGAAACGCCCTTGCCATCAAACTGCGCTTCACCTAGCACATCGAGCCGACGGCGACGACCGCCAGACGCTACAAGTAGAGCTTTCGCACGAAAGACCCCTCCTTTATCAGTCGTAACTTCGTATTCGCAAGCAGCGTTCGCAGAAGCGGCGACGCTACTTAGTTTTTTCCAATCAAGTGTCGAAATACACATGTCCCCGACTTCACGCACAACAATAACTTTCTCTCCAGTTTTCACCGTCACAGTCTCCTGCGCCCGTACATGCGCTTCTAACTTCTTCGCAAGCTCAACGCCACTGATAGTCTTTTCGCCAATCCAATTTTCAATACTGTTCGAAACAATAGATTGGCCGCCAAAACTTTCGGTAATCACAAGTGTCTTCAGTTGTTTTCGACCAGCATATACAGCTGCAGCACATCCGCCAGGACCAGCGCCAATAATAATAAGATCATAGGGATGCGATACGTTCATAGGGTTCATAACTCAATCTAAATTACGAAACTTTGTAGCTCACAAAACAACATTAAGAAATACCAAGTGCAGTGGACAACTTGTCCTGATCAAAACCAACAATCAATTCTGCCTTACCTTCTTTTTCCACAACAGTAACTGGAACTCCCATTTGACCCGATTTTTGAATCATTACTTCAGCTGCTTTCGCATCTGATGCTACATCAATTTCTTTATACGTAACGTTGTGTTCTTTAAAAAATGACTTGGTCATTTTACAGTATGCGCACGTTGGAGTTGTGTAGATCGTAACATTCGCCATATACAAAAAAACAAAAATCAAATACACGTGTATTATATCACAAAAACGTTTTCACCCTGAAAAATTTCAGGGTGAAAAGAAAGGAAATTTTGGAATTGTCCTACGCACTGACTGAACGCAGAATAATCGGTTGTTAGAAATTGTCTGGAAGAGGTCTTTGCAGCGGACGAGTTTTGAGTAGATTAATTTCCTCCAGACGGTCGAGGACGAATTCCCCGACCCATTGCGGTGGAAATTGTTTTTCAGACTCCGCATTTCGAAACGGTGATAGCGGTTGTAAAACATTTTCAGTCCAACCGTGACTGAAATACTGGAGTTGCGTCCGAGGAAATCCCAAACATTGCCGTTTTGCTTGCTGAAGACGATCACGGTTGCGTTCATCGAAAATGACCATATGACGAACGCGCGGAATTCTGCCAGCTGTCAGATACCAGAGTTGCCACGCGGGCTGCACCGCAACACAATTTTCCGGTGGATCGATCGCAAGCCACCGACCATCCGGAGTCTCCCCATACAATCCTGGAATCGCACCACCCGCATGGCCTGAAACAAAATTCAGATCATAATGGACGCCAGCAATCACAGTACCTGGTTCACAAACTTTCCTCAGTTCCACAAAAGTAGAAGCCACCAGATGTGGACCACGATCGCAAAACCGCACGAAAGTATCGGGTTCAAGTCCCAATCCGCTAGCGAGTGCCCAATCATAATTTTCGATCACTACCCGCATTTTTCGACACCAATCGAGCGCCGATTCTTTCCACTCCAAAAGATGAGGAATGACTTTCTCAAAGTAAAGATATCCGAGATAGGAAGTGGGAAACTGGGGTGGAAAGTCATAGTCCGGAAAAAAAAGCGCTGTTTTGGATCAGCCTGCTGAAGACTTGCCTCCTTCCCGCCCAAAGCGATTGGTTTTTCACGTTGCGAACCGGTCAAGCCGACCTGAAAATTGAATTCTGGTTTTTCGAGTGACTGTTTCATATCAGCGGGGAAAAGATACACGAGCTCCATATTCCGCCGGAAAGCACGGGTCGCTTGAGCCAATTCTGGGACATTGAGATACACTGTCCCGTCACGAAGCACAGCCTCAAGTAACTTTTGACCAACAAATTGAGCAGTCGCTTTCCCAGCCAGAGTGATACAACGAATATCAAAACACTGGATCATCAGAATCACCTCCTTTCAGTATCTTTACATCGAAAACAAATCACGCAAAACGAAAACTGTGCCAATAGAAAATCAAGGTACAGTTATTATTTGCAACAACCTTATCAAGAAAAAAATAAAAAAGCAAACATTCCACTATCGAGGTATCTACAAAATACGCAGTGAAGTGTCCTAACGAAATGTACTGCTTGGTTATGCATGACTCCCTACAGGCCGTGCTTCAGCCTTGGAATAAACAGCAAATTCGTGCTCACCAAACAATATCTGCGCATTCACAACAAGCGTTGGTTTGCCACCAACATAGATTTTCTGATGCGGTGGGCGCACTGAAATCTCCAAATTATATTCTTTCCGAAAATATGCTTTTATTTTTTCACGCGTGTTCAAAGGCGCTGGCAAAACAAAAACTTCAAAGGTATCAGGATTCAGAGAATAGTATTCCTTATGCTCCCGATGGAGCCACAAAAAAACCTGCGCCTGTTTCATAGGAAATTTCGTTGCACTATGAACGGCACTGCGATGACGCCTTCTTGAGTTTTGCGTGCTGATTGCAGAAACTCCCCGAGTCTCCAAAGTCTCTCTCGATCGAGTCCGTTCTCGTTTGCCTTGCTCCTGAGCATACCGACATTGCCGTACAAGAGGACACTCCGGACAACGAGGCGCATTCAAACACACACTGTTGGCGAAATCCATAATCGCGGCGTTGAGTATGTGCCGATCCGCTCTCAAGGCTTTATCAAGTAAGGTACGATTAAAAACCGCATGTCGATTGCCAAAAAAATATCGTCCAAAAACTTTCTGCAAATTCGTATCAAATGCAAGATACTGCTCACCAAACGCGAAACTCAATATTGCTGCGGCAGTATATTCCCCAATTCCAGGAAGCTTGCAGAGTAATTTTTTCTCACGAGGAAACTCACCGCCAAAATCGTTCACAATAATCCGCGCGGTTGCGAGCATATTGCGTCCACGACGATAATACCCAAGTCCCGCATAGTAAGGAAGAAATTTTTCCCAGGAAGCGCGCGCAAGATGAAAAATAGTTGGAAAGCGCTTCAAAAATCGCTCGTAATACACAATCACGCGACTCACCTGCGTCTGTTGTAGCATAATTTCACTCACCCACACTTCATACGGCGATATTGACGATTTTCGCCACGGTAAATTGCGCCGACCGTGAAGTTTATAAAAATCAAGCAACGTTTGTTCAAACTTTCGCACGCGCAATACACGTGATACATTCGTTATGCTCATAAAAATAGTATAACAAATTTTCAGCAAACACATTTGACAATGAATCAAAAGCTGCATAAGATACAATCCCAACGAAACTTCGCAACTTCACAACCCAACAGTTTTGACAAAGAAAGGAAAAAACATGCCGAAGCATGTCATTACTCTCATTCGTGAGAGGCTCGAAAAAAACGTCGCAGACCTCATAGACATGAAAAATGAGGAAGTTTCTCTCCTCAAAATGATTGCACACCAAGCAATTGAGGATTGTGAGATGATCGAAATACTATACAACGCTAGTCACATACCGAAATGGCTCATCTCCAACCTCACCATCCAATGTGAATCTCTCAGAGATAAGCTGAACGATCCAAAAAACTTCGAAACCTATGAGAAGGATACCATGAGGGAAATCATGGATCCGCTCCTCGAGAGACTACGACAGATGATCACACTTCTGAGAAACAGCGCGATCAGGAACAGGAAGGAGCAAAAACCATGAGCATCGTGATCGAAGCAGTGTTCTTGTTCATCTTTGCTGCTGTAATGGCTGCGGTCGAAATCGAAATCGAGGGAAAAAACGGTTGGGAAAGTCAACTTCCGACGTGGTACCGAACAACCGGAACCGCAGCCCGCATCTACGGCAAACTCATGAACCACAAACCACTCACAGGATATCACCTGTTCATGACGATCCTCACGATGATGATCTTTCACATCGGATTTTTCCTTCCACCACATCCAAAATGGTCGGCGACCAACGAATGTCAAATTCTCGCAAGGTACTTCGTCTGGAGCACCCTCTGGGATTTTCTCTGGTTTGTACTCAATCCCGCATTCGGCGTGAAAAACTTCAAACCATGGAAAATCTGGTGGCATGCAAAGAGTCCGTGGATTTTTGACCTTTTTCCAGCCGACTACGCATCTGCGTGGCTGATCGCTTTCTTACTCACGGCGGCCCCAGCCGTAACAACAAATTTTGCACCTTTCATGCGGCTGAGCATCGTCTTGGGAATACTCATAGTACTCACAGCCGTACTCATACCGTTCGCAAAGTACTATCACCGCTGGCGTCAGAATATGCGAAAAAATGACGACCGAAATAAAATTTCGGCGCTTACACGACCCGATGTTGCTTAGCATCGTGAACTACGCTATATTGCTAATGACCTCTCTATTATTCATTTTCAATCCCCATCGTTCGTAAGTACGAAGATGGGGATGATTGTTATTGAGTTTCCAATTCCTCAATAATGTCGACCGCATCAAGCGCCTCGTTAAGATTATCTTCAAGAAGAACTGCTGTATTAGTAAGATTGCTGTTCGTAGCAGTATTGACATTCTCAGAAGCGACCTGCAGCGATGACGGAGGAATGATGCCAGGATTCCGCCGCTGGAAAATAAAAATAAATACACCAGCAAGTATAAAAACGAATAGTGCTAAAAGAAAAATTTTTTTGTTCATAAAGTAACTTTGGAAGTAAAATCTTTCCAACGGGCTTGTACCGCAATCAATATATCTTTCCATTCCTTCAGTGTCGCTGCCTTCTCAAAAGCAACTTTCTGCTCTTCAATATACACTTCCCAATCCACAACATCTTGAAAACCCACCAATCCAGTAACCAGAAGCTCTTCTGCTTGAATTTCTAACTCATACAGATAGAAAATAGAAAGATGTTCGACGCGCTCTCGCAGTTCAACTATACACGCCTGACGATCCTCTCCCGTACGAAACAGACAATCATCCTTATCAGCCTCAAGATCAGCAATGCCGGAAGCTTTCCGTCCGCAATCACGACGTTCCTGACCAAACGGTAATGCCCAGCATTGACCAAACGATTGATACAATTGAATACATTCATTTTTTTCTTCCTGCTTGCCTTCCGATTTGCAATACTCAGGAAAATACAAAATCTGAAACTCTTGCGCAAGTTTGTCATCCGACAAATTCAACCGGCATGATACACGTTCCGCAAGCGTTGAAAGCTGACCGCATGTAAGGCCGGGACAAACGCGTTCTGTTTCTGGCACCTGCGTTTGCGCAACAGGACAGTCGTTTGTGAGATTACACTCACGTCGTTGTCTACCGTCTTCCTGACACTGTGACCAGTGAGTACATTCATAGCTATCTTCGGCACACGACTCTGTATATTCACAAGACTGACGTGTTGGCGGCAACGAAGATTCCACGGTTGGACAATCAAAAACCACAGAACAATCGCGGGTTTGGAATCCTCCTGACTGACATGCGCTCCAAGGAGTACAGTTAAATTCATCGGCACTACAGGATGACTTCTGTTCCGAAGTGTTGTTGGTTTTTAGAGGTGTACAATTTTGTTCCTCAGTTGGTTTTGGATCATTTGTGAGAGCACAATCATTCGTCAACGTGCAAGTCCGCGTCTGCTTCCCTTCGGCGCTACAAGTATTCCAATCGGTACAGGTCCATGTATCTTTCGTACATGCTGGTGTGCATTTTTGTGTCTCAGCAGGCTTTGGCGTCTCCGCTGTTGGACAATTATTCTTGAGAGTGCAAGCACGCGTTTGTTGACCGTCGAGACTACACTTCGACCAATCAGTGCATTCCCATGTGTCTTGCGTGCATGTCGATGGCGGCGGCGTATTGCGACTCCCTCCACCGCCTCCCCCGCCAGCAGCAAAAACAAAAGAAGCAAAACCTAAACCAAAAAGTATCGTGAGGAAGAATGTTTTTGCGAAAACAAGGCGGGAAAACATAGATGGATTGAAAAACTAAAGGAGATAAAAAGGAGTAAATGAAAACAAAAAATTTCACAACGCTCAGCTACTTATTCAGCTCTGCTTCAGATCTACACGTTTATTATAAAACACAATCCCCTCTTTTTGAAGTCTCCGAAGCTTCACGTGCTTTCCACGATTATATCCACCACATATTCCATCAGAACGAATCACGCGATGACAAGGAACGCGCGGGTCGCGATTCTTGTGTAAAATATTTCCAACCGCTCGAAATGCCTTGGGCCTGCCAGCTCGCCGCGCAACTTCTTTATATGTCAAAACTTGTCCCTTGGGTATAGATTGTACAACGCGCAAAACGTATTCTGAAAAATTTTTATTATGCATAAGTTTTATGCGGCACACACTTGTTTTATTATAGTGGGGTTGCGCATAAACACAAGTCAATTTTTTGAGGAGCAGAGCGGAATTGACACTTTTATGTTAATGACATACATTATTTTCAGTAGCACAAACTTTCTAACACAGAGGGAGGTACTATTTCATGATGATCTATGCTTCTGTCGCCATAACAGCCATAGCCTTTTCTGCCCTTTTATATGTGATTAACAAAAACACGACCGCTTTTGATCTCATTTTTTTGATGGTGGGCATGTCTCTACCACTGGTTGCACTCATTCTTGTGGGTACAGATTTTTACCTCAAAGAAATGATCCCGCTAATAGTCGGTTATGCATTTTTATGTCTCACAGCGGTCGTGATGTACAGAAGAGCAAAAAAGGCTCTTATACAAACGTAGCCACGCCCTGAAAGATATCCGCTGTTGTGCGATGACACGAACGCGACTACTACCTCGTGCCAGAGAGTTCTTCGGAACAAACTGGCACGGGGTTTATGCATCTATAAAAAATTTCAAAAGGGCCTTTTTAAAAAAATGATCCGAATTTTCCTTTTGTAAGACCGTGTATGCTGTATGAGTTGTCATTGGTTGCCGAACGAATCGTCTCGAAGAGCTTTTCGTAATCAATACTTTCAAATACCGTGGTATCAATGTCAAAAACTTTGCCAGATATATCCAGGGGTGCATGATAACCTTCCAATAATACATTCTTAAACTCGTCATAGTTACTCTGGTCCACATGTCCTGGATAGCGTTTACCGGACTCCGCTCGTTTTTTGAAACGCTCAAAGAGAATTTCGCCATCTGTTCTACACATAATCTGAACAGGAGTAAAGGCATACTTCTTTTGAAAATCAAGGAATCTCTCGCTGTCATACTCAGCCTTAAAATTACTTTCGATAATAGCTGATTTTCCAGCTGCTAAGAGTGACTCAGTAAAGTAATATAAAACTTTGTATGCAGCTAAACCCAATTTCTTTGACCATCCACGATCTTTCACGCCAAGAACATCAAAGAGAGATTCCTTGATGTCATCTTTACTGATAAAAGGCAGGCGAAATTCTCTGGCTATTTTTTTACCAAACGTTGTCTTTCCAGTGCAGGGCGGGCCAGAGATAATAACCAACAAAATTTTTGACATATCATGACCGAAAAATACTTTGACCGCCAATAACATCTCACCCCTAAGTATGCAATAGAAATCCTCGGACATGGCGATAGATACGTTTTTGTAAAAGCCACGAACTCTGTGCATGTCCGCCGCGCTTGAGTAACATCAATTCGCAACCGACTCGCTGTGCGAACCGCTTCACAGGTCCAAACAATACTACGTTATCATCTCGCGCGTGAAGAATCATGAGTTTCGATCCATCGATGTCTCGAACATGCGCTTGAGGATTAAAAAATTTTCCAGAAATAAGCTTCCTCCAATCTTCGAAGCGAAAACGATATCCCTCACCAAAACCCTCCCGAACAAAATAATACAGCCAATCAAGTGATTCGACTTTACTGGGCGCTTTCCAATCAACAACAGGACTCAGTGCTACGACTTTATCGACACGAGCATCAAGGAGCGATAAAATTGCTGCAGTTCCTCCGAAACTTTGTCCAATAATAAAAATATGTTCAGGCGTAACTGTAAATTTCCGTTTATCAGCAATACTTACAAAACTCTTTCGCAATCCATCAATCACAGCAAGAATATCTTCGTGCGGGGAACGCGCAAGAAATCGCCCGCCGCTTTCCCATGTTCCGCGATACCGCAGCCGAAACACCCAGTACCCTTTTTTCCAAAAAAAATCCAGGAGCCGACTCGGTGAAGGCACGCTTGGCATGCCATCACAAAGAATAATCACACGACGACTCAAACGCAGCGGCACACGAAATTCTGTGACAATATCGCGTGCAAATCTTGTACGTAGCGGATACGTTTTCATAGAAAGCTTTGAATTACGAAACCCTCAGGGGTGGCAGCGATTCACCTTTCCCGCGCGGAATCCCGTTTCATAGGGATGAGCACGGAAAAGGTGAATCGGTGACAGGACCCCATGATGGGGGTTTCGTAATTCAAGGTAGAAAGAAAAAACCTAACCACGCAAAAGCAATTTCATGCATTCCTCCAAACTCTTTCGCCAATGCGGGATAGAAATATCAAAAGTTTTTTTAATTTTTCCTTTATTCAAGACGCTGTAGAAAGGCCGGCGAGCTGGCGTTGGATAATCTTTCACTTCAATAGGTTTTATAAGGCATAAAGATCCAGCAGCATCCACAATCGCCTGAGCAAAATCATACCAACTCGCGACACCTTCATTCGAATAATGATACAGACCGTACAAATCAGAAAGTGTATAGGAATGTGCCTCGCTATACGCGATCATTGCAAGAAGTGCACGAGCAAGATCACGTGCATACGTCGGCGTACCAACCTGTTCAAAAATAACACCAATCTCCTTCCGCTCTGAGGCAAGTCGCAAGATTGTTTTGACAAAATTTTTCCCAAATGAAGAATACAGCCACGCCGTACGCACAATAAAACTTTTCGGGTACTTCAGCGCCTCGCCTTCTCCAGCAAGTTTACTAGCTCCATAGACACTCAGCGCGTGAGTCTCATCATCTTCTGTATAAGGAGAACTCTTCATCCCATCAAAAACAAAATCAGTAGAAACATGCAAAAGTTGCGCATCAACTTCGCAGCACGCTGCGACAAGATTTCTGACACTTTCTGCATTCACACTAAAAGCTTGTTCCCGTTCGCTCTCCGCCTTATCAACAGCTGTATACGAAGCACAATTGATACACCAACGAAAACGATGTTGCACAAAAAACTCCTTGACTTGCTTAGGAGTTGTAACATCAAGTTCATCACGATCAGTAAAAACGAAATGATACGGATACTGCGACGCGAGTTCCCGAATTTCGGATCCAAGTTGACCTAAAGCGCCGGTCACTACAATAGACAAAGACATACATTTTTAGATGATGCGTTTCCGCAATATGCTACTGAGTATATTCAAATGGAATGTCTATCTCAGTGAGCATCTTCAGTTGCTTATCTTTTTCCGAAAGTTGTATATCTTTCGTTGGGATTTTCCAATCGATACCTAAGTTGGGGTCGTCAAAACGGATACCGCTCTCACTCTCTAGGTGATAATACTCATCACACTTGTAAAAAAACACAGCCGTTTCGCTTAACACAAGGAAAGCATGCGCAAAACCTTTTGATACAAAAAGTTGTTTTTTATTTTCCGAAGAAAGTTCAACGGCAATATACTTACCAAACGTTGGTGATCCTTTACGAATATCAACTGCGACATCCAAAACAGATCCACTCAAGACCTGCATAAGCTTTGCTTGACTATAAGGTGGGCGCTGAAAATGAAATCCACGCAATACACCATACCGTGAAAGCGATTGATTATCTTGGACAAATTGGAAATCGCCGATATGTGCACGAAGTTCATCCAAACGAAATGATTCGAAAAAATACCCGCGCGCATCACCAAACACCTTAGGTTCGATAATGTAAATTCCTGGAATGTCAGTGGCAATATATTCCATAATGACATTATACCGATGGAGAAACACCGTTCTTTTTTCCGTTTTTCTTCACATCATTTTTCTGAAAAAAGTGACGGAACGATAAAAACCGACGCGCAAACCAGCGCAATATCCGAAAAGCAATAATGACAATCACGCCAATAGTTACCACCCACAAAATAATGACTGGTAAACTCAATATGAAACGGAACATGGAATCAGCATAATTCGTCAAACCCTCAATCATATCTCGGAAAGCGCGCTTCAATTCATAGAGCGGGCGCCAGCGAACACCAAAAACCTCGACATCAGCTTCAGCTGTTAAATATATAGAAATCGTAGACATATCAACCTGGCGTTCAAGATACTGCAATTGTCCCTGAATCTGCTCAATACGTCCGCGCACACTCGCCAAACGCTCAGAAACTTGCAACGTTTCTTCCACAGTCTTTGCTGATTTCATGATTTCAAGATATTGCTGCTCTTCAGCTTGCAAATTTCGGAGTTGCGCTTGAAGATCAATATACTGTTCGGTCACATCATCGGCATCAACCTGTTCATTTTCTACCTTGATCGCTAAAGCTTTAATTTCACCGAGCGCCTTATAAAAATCAGCAGCGGGAATACGAATCGTAACATTTCCTGATTTTACACCATCAGAAACTTCATACACACGCGACTGCGAAACAAACCCCTTATATTGAGTAGCGATGCTATGAATTTTCTTTGCAACTGATTCGGCTTCTTTCACCAAGAGCGAAAGCGATCCATTGCGAATAACTTTTCGTTGTGTCAACTTCCCTTCCATTACCGTAGTAGTAGTATTGGAATCATAGGACTCAGAACGTGGTGCCGATGTGTAGGTGTCAGAAGACGTGTCTGTTGTCCTGACGAGACCCAAAAAACTTCCAGAGTCAGCCGAACCGAGATTTGATTCGTAGGAAGCTTCGCCATATTGTTTCTTCGATACACCTATGAAAGAAAAATTATCCCTTACAGAAGACGCGATACCGGAAAAAAATTGGCCTACGATGCCAAGAAGGATAAGCACAACGAGACCGCCAACAACAAAGCGAAAAATAGTCCTCAATCTTTGTTTTGTATCTTGCAGCATAGATTACTTAATAAATTATTTATGCCTCTTATGGCTAGAATAATGATGCTGTTGATTTCGGTATGTAGCAATAAGCTCGCAAGCGCGCTGTATCATTTTCACCGCTTCTGACACAAGATCGCTGTTCTGCGCGTCACCGAAATTCGTTTTCATGTTTTCATTATACCACCCGCGGCTCCAACCCACAAATGGAAATTGTCCAAATGTAAAGCCAAGTTCAGAGAAAAACATCATCATGCTTCCAGCAACGGCCTGTACGCCGTCTTGTCCACCAGTAATAATAAATCCCGCAACTTTATTTTTAATAAGCACCCTATCATACAAAGTAATCTGATTCTGAATACAATTGAGTCGTTCCTGCATTTTATAATACAAACTCGAAGCACTGTTCCACCGAATGGGCGTTGCAACAATCACAATATCGCACCATTCCACAAGGGCTCGATATAAATCAATCAATTGATCATCTTTATCAGCCTGCGTAAGAGAACATGGCCAGAGGCAAGCTGCTTTATCACGAGAATAATACCCTTCGCAGGTGCGAAAGCGCAACTCTCTCAGTTTCAGTACACGCGTTTCAAAACCCTGTTTGCCCTGGAATGCGGAAAACGCCTGTTCCAATGTGTATTCAGAAGTAGAAGCGCGAGGATTTTCGAGATTCATCATCGTCGTGGAAATACCAAGAATCCGCAATGTACCATCATCAAATACTTTTGGAGTAATCGTAATTTTTTTATGCGCCGGAGCGACTTTCAAAGGCATAATAACATGCGCGGGATCAACATACACCTTGTTGTTCTCTTCCCAAATAGCGTATCCACCAACGCTTTCATCTCCATATCCCCTGCCTGTCTGAAAATCCCAATCCCAGTTATGCCAAGCGCAATACACTCGACCGTCACGAATACGACCTTCACCTAACGGACCACCGGCATGCAGGCAACTATTTCCAATACAACCAAGCTTTCCTTGAAACCGAAAGACCGCATACTTTTTGTGTTCAATAATAATAGTACGACCGCAACCTTCAGGAAATTCTAGTGCTTGCCCAATGCAAACAGAAAAATTCCTAGACTTTCGCAGTAATCCACGAGTATCTTGCAATCGCTTTGCATACTTTTGTGACTTTTTATTCATTTGCCACATTGATCTTTATTTTGCACCCGTTCGAGCGAAACATACACTGCACCATTCTGAACTTGCGTATCATAATAGGCTATGCAATCGGCAAAACCCGGAGGACCGAGACCGTTTTGAACACTAAACTGATACCGGTGCCACGGACATTCAACATATCCATTCACAATTTCCCCTTGTGAAATCGGGCCGCCTTGATGTGGGCACACATTCGATAAAGTAAAAAAACGACCATCATGCAGAAAAGTTGCAAGTGGAGTACCCTGAATATCAAAACGTCGTCCCACTCCAGCTTGCAAATTTTCTACTCGATCCAACAAATAATACGTACTGCCGTTTATCTCCATCACTTCCCGTGGAACACGCTTGCGTGCGCGCCACTGTTGCCACATCAGCAACCAACCATGTGCATGGGAAGCAACGACACCAACAACAAAAGTCCAAAAGAGTGCTTGCAATAGCGGCCCTTGATTCTGTGCAGTTCCGGTCCAAATATGCGCGATCGTCGAAACATAACCAATATAAATCAAAATGTGGAGTTGCTTCCAACCATTCACACGGTGCAGAATTTTTTTCGGCAAACTCCACGGAGCTACAAGAAGCCAGAAAATAAGAAAAGACGCGAGGAGCATTTTCTGCCATGTTTGAATCAACCCCTGAGCCACAGTGAAAAAATAGACGACAAATCCTCCGTATACCAAAAATGTCGCAGTGTGGATCACTTTCCACGAGACAAGACTTACATGCTTCTGAACATAATCCCACGACGTCATTGCCAAGAGAAACATTATGAAGCTTGCCGTAAACCCAAAAAATATAAAGACAGCCTGAAAAGCATTATGAATGGAAAATTCAAAATACAGATCAATAATAAAACTCGAATGCGTGAGCACGAGTAAAAACGTCGCCACACCAAAGTGCCTGCGATGCTTATAAAAACGTAAAAACTCTGGCGTGAGACGCGCCCAAGGTCCAATAAAAAGCGTAAAGTGTAAAAACACAAAAGCAAGAATTGCCGCGGTACGAAAGACAATACTCGCATCGTCTACAGAACGAAACACAAGACGCGCTACCAGAAAACCCAACGCAAGAAGCAAAGCGATAGATACATCAACCCATGCGTTCACTCGGCGTGCAATCAAGGCAAGCGCAACAAGTGTTCCAATTGTTATCATGACAGCATATTGCTGAAACAAGGGCACATGAGGAACAAAAATCAAATACACAAACGTGATAAACAGAGACACAATCACGTGATTGATCCGAAACGGTGGAAGTTTCATAAAACAAAATTAGAAATTTGCAACACCAAAAATAACCTTAAACGGCACGCAATACACTACAACGCTTTTGATATCAAAATTCAGCTCCGCTGGAAGAGTATACATCTGAGCGCCAGAGGTGCTCTTGAGACGCCCTAAATCAGCATCGCCAACCGCATGAAGATCAGCGCTATTCTTTGGATCCTTCGTGCCGCTTAAAAAAACATGAAGCTGTGGTCCGGGATCAGTACGAAAATCATCTTCAAAAATCAACACTCGTTTTTGACCTTCCTGTACAATACGTACGTTTCCACTGCCTGGGTGTGCTCGTCCGTCAAATGTACCTGAAAGTTGTGTCGTAACCTCGTCTGCCACAAGCATAGAAGATGCGCTCGAAGCCTCTGCTGACTTTTGATCATTGGTCATCTCAGAAGACGGGAAATCGACAAGCGCATCCGCAATAGCTTGTTCTTTTTCGATATCGGTCATGGAATCAACATCCCGCCCACTTCGAAGAGTATCGGTAAATGCGACTTCGTCTTGTGTGGAAGAAGTATTATTCTCTGAAGAAAGAACAGTGTTATCCTGATCGATATTGGTCTCAGGAATACGAATATGAGAATCGCGTTGCACGCGAAAAAAAATATAGAGTAAAATAAATACTACAAGTTCAAAAGCAAAAAAGATATAAAATTTTTTTCTAGAAGAAGATTGTATGGCGCTCATACGTTGGCACTCGAAAAAATCTTCAAAAAACTGTCGCTCAATAAATGGGTCTGTCGCCGAATAGGCTCTTTCCAAATTGTATCAAAAAAAATGCCCGCGAAGCAAATCTCTAAACATTTTTGCGAGCAACACGAAGCGCACGAGCATACCAAACAAGTTCATCTAATGTCGTACGAACGTGCTTTATGTAACTTTTATCTTGCAATTCTCCCCGTTTATCAAATAACTTTTCGACATACGAAAAATACAACGCGTTCTTGATACTCACCATACCCAAAGCAGCAAATACAAGACGCAACTGTTCCACGACGCGCGCACCTCCAAGCCCGCCAGAACTTACGCCGCATAAGGCAACCGGTTTTCGAGCATATTCATCAAAAATTTCATCCAGCACAATTTTCAGTTCTCCGGGGTATCCATGATTATACTCCGGACTCACAACAATGAGCCCATCCGCACGTTTCATAATCGCTGACCACTGACGAGAAATGTTCGTAGGTTCCCAAGACGGTACAGTAAAACACGAATCCGTCCGAGAACGAACAGGTGCGAAATTACGCACATCAATAAGTTGCGTCTTCAATAATGGATATCGTTGGACTTCAGAAAGCAAAAAACGGACAACATATTCTGAATATCTTCCTTGACGACCAGTACCCAAAAGTATGGGAAGAAAAAATTTCCGAATCATGATTATTTACTCACATGCACACCACTCGTAAAGCTCTCTGGAAAGGCTAAAAATGCGCCAATGAGCTTGCGTTTATTTTTCACAAAATCGTACACACGCACCGTTGATTTGAGACGTGATTGTGGAGCAACAACAAGCTCATCATCGCTATCATCATCAACATTTGCAAACGTCAAATGCACCCCGCCCAAAAATCCTGCGTCAAATACTAATCCACCGTTGAGCAAAGTAAAACGTTTCTTTTCATTCCAAGTGTAAATGCGGACATTAGGTCCAGCCGTGGCTTTTGGCGCCACAGCAATATCTGCGCGTCCATCTCCATTAAAATCTCCAGCAGCAACATTCACGCCAGCCTTGATTTCTTTTGCATACGGCAAAAACGCGGCCATAAAGGAAAACTTCTTTCCGTCCCACTGAAACACGCGAACATAAGAACTCCCTTCTGCTAAGATAGAAGTAATCAACTCATCATCTCCATCGCCATTGATATCGGCAGCAAGAACATTCACACGTGCATTCGAATCAAACGGAACAAATCGTATATTTTTCTTCCCTCGCCCGAGCTTAGAAAATCCTTTTGCCGTAAAATCATACACATGTATCGTAGCACCACCGTTCGTACCAGCAATTTCGTAATCTCCATCGCCATCAAAGTCGCCTGTCGTTAAATGCGCAATACCTTTGTTATCCTTTCCACCAAACCATTCCCAATCAAGCAGCTTAAACTTTGACCCTGCCCACGTGTACGCACGCACATTCAAAGGAAGCGCGCGGGCTGGACCAACAATAATATCGTCTTGGCCATTGCCATTGATATCGCCGAGAGCAAAAGTTAATCCTCCACGATACGATGAATCATACGCATAGAAATCATCGACAAGTGTTCCATCTTGCTCAAAAACACGTACTTGTGAACTCAATCCAGCGCCAGCAATGACGACAACTTCATAAGTACCATCGCCATCAATATCAGCCGAGGCTGCCTCAAAATGTCCCCGTTGATCTGAACTATAGGCATTCCATTGCGATTGAAGCTTCCCTGTTTCATTGTAAATTCTAACATTTGGACCTCCGGCTGAACTCGGCGTAACAATAATATTTTGATTCGTGCGCTTTTTCGCGCCCGTCGCTGCACCATTAATCGAAAATTTTGTGAGGTGCTCAGAATACACGACAACTTCATTCGTTTCTGTATTCACGAGTGCTGCCATACCGCTATTACTCCACACTTCTTCCTCTTCAGCAAAAAATTGCGGTAAAAGATTTTCCTCCGACACACCTGCTTCTTTTAAGACACTTTCGTCATAAGGCATCGTAATTTTCGCGGGCGTGTTCAACTTCGTGACTTCCACATCATCGTCATTGCGAACGGTCACATCGTAGGCGATAGAAACCGGTGTACCAGTAAGCGTTGGACTCAAGTCAATCACCGGTTCGACTGTGACACTGACGGTACCCGCATCATCCACTGCAAAGGGAGAAAATTGAATACTGGCACCGTTCGGCAAAGCAACATTCGCCAACGCATCGGCGTCAAAAGTTTGTGTAGAAGATCCCGGAATATCAATACCGCTATCAGTCAGCGTAATATTCTGCTGATTCGCACCCTTCGCCACATCAATATTTTCTACGGTTGACATCAAAAGATCACCATCGTCCAATGTAGTGGCAACGACATTCCAATTATCCGACGCATCAACTGACACACTAAATTTTCCGTTGCTGTCGATCGTATCTTCAATAAAACCGCCGTCCTCACTAAAAGCCGCAATATGTCCGCCATCCACGGCCTTGCCATCGGTGCCTTTGACAGTGCCGGAAATCGTTGCCGACGATTTTGTAAATGCGAAATTTGCGGTGGCTTCCTTTCCTTTCTTGACCGTCACTGTTTTGGTATTCGGTTCCACAAGGTCATCAACCTCAGGGGTACTTCCTGTAAATACCACGTAGGTCCCATCTGGAATATCCACAGAATATTTTCCATCGCCATCAGCCGAGGTCGTTACTTGCACAACATCTTCTGGTGCAAAAGTACCCGCAGCTTCAAGAAGTGGAAGATTCGTGACGACTACCGGCGCGAGCGGAACACCCTCGCCATCGTTATCTTTGACAGTCCCCTGAATCGTTGCATCTTTTTCTTGGGTTTCGACATTGACTTCCGTTGTTTTATTTGCCTTTGCCGTTACTAACTCATCCTGTACTGGGGCGCCCGTGATATCAGCGCCTGCATCAATTTGAAACGAAAGTTGCCATTCGCCTTCTGGCACTGAAAGCGCGAAAGAACCGTCTGTATCAACCGTAGCATTTTCAATATTCCCAAAAGTATCCACCGCCACAACCGTTACATCATTCTCTCCAACAGAAATTTTCTTACCTTTTTCATTCGTCAGCTGTCCCGATATCGTCGCGCTATCGGGTTTCAGCGTTAAATCTTTCGTAGTAGAATCAGAAACTGTTACGGAATGTGTTTTAGTTAACGCCATATCAGAACCAACATCCGAGGATACACCGAGTTGTACTTCTTCGCCTTTGAGGTCGCTCGGTAAAAACAATGTGTAGGTACCTTCCTTGACTGGAGCAGTAAAAAATTCTCCATCCGCTGTTTCACTAAACACAGCGCCAGTAAAAGTATCCAATGTCGCGCCGTCTGAATCCTTCAGTGTACCAGTAATTTGTTTATCGAGCGCCTCGAGAACAAGGATATTATCAGAAGAAGTATCTCCATTTTCTTCGATCACGACTGTCTTTGCTTGCAGTAAACGATAAACATCACCTTGACCCTGCGTAATACCCAACTGCCATTCGCCTGCCGCAAGATTTTGAAAAGTAAAGTTTCCATCTTCATCTGTATCGGCTGTATAAAATTCTGGCGTTCCGGATCGTGTGAGTGTTACTTGTCGTTGCGTCACTGGAGTACCATCTGAAAGTTCTACACTTCCGGAAATTTTCGATGAGTTACTCACGGCTTGGATCGTACCCAGATCTTTATCTTCGTCGGGCTTTAAAACAAATACTACGTCCGACAAACGAAAACTCTGACCGGCAAGCGCGCTATGAAAACACCACAATTGATAAATACCAGCCGGTAAACCAATACGAGTCAATTTGCTCTGCGTATCAACCTTACGAACCGTTCCAACGCCATCGGAGCGGGTAAAATTACAATCTGCGCGGAATTGATTGCTCGTTAAAGGATTGCCATTCGCATCCAAAAATATGCCGGTGATAGAAGCGTCAACTTTTTCAGTGACAAAATCCTGTGTTTTTGTTTCTTGAGAATTATCATTGGTAAACGTGACGGTAGCCGGGGGTTCTAAAGAAAGCCAATCAGTATTATGATCACTTAAGTTCACTGAAGCGTCCACTATCCACGCGCTCACACCGCCGCGCAAATTGATCGTATAGACACCGGTCGCATCCACATGCGTACCAACACATGCTACTCCTGGACTGTTCATAGGACATGCTCTCACATCTGCATTAAGATTGACTGCTTCAGTATCTTTGTACGTGACAGTGCCTGTTAAAATTTTGGGAGCGTTTACAAGTTGGAAATTCACCGGACTTCCAGAATACGTACCGCCATCCCACGTAAAATTCGTTGGGCTATTTGATGGAGTATTATAACCAGAAGGTGCCTGCACTTCAAGCACTAACTGATCTCCGGTAGCGAAAGTTCCATCGGCAGGCGCGAAAGAATAGTTACCGCTCGCGTCAGTTTGGGTTTGTGTAGTTTTTGTGCCATCAGGAGTATGGAGTTCCAACCGAACCTGTGCGAGAGGAGAACTATTTTGATCAGTCACTTGACCGCGAACAATCGTAATGTGAGTAGCAAGTGCGGGTTGCAAAGAAAATATTCCTAAGTTGACCAGACCGAACAAAGCAAGCACGAAGCTTGCTTGAAAAAATCGAAATATGGTACGCATAGTGTTTATTTTTATCTCTTCGAAGCAACGTCTCTTATGCAAGAGACGAAGCCGAAAATTTAAATTAAGGACGATTGAAAACGATCTCTTAAGATTATAACACAAAAACATACTGTGAAAAAACGAAAAGGCCCCGAGAACAAAGCAGTACGAATTAGCTTAAAAGTACACCGCCATCCACAACGATTTGACTACCTGTCATATAAGAAGACATATCAGAAGCCAAAAATAATACGGCCTTCCCAATATCATCGGGTTCACCCATGCGCTTCATAGGAATCTTCGCTAGAAACGCTTCGAGGAGTTTTTTCGCGTCCACACCTTGAGGAAGTTTCATCTGCTTTTGAAACGCCTGCACACCCGGTGTAAGAATACCGCCGGGAGCAACAGCATTCACCCAAATTTTATGAGGCGCAAGCTCCAGAGCAATATTTTTAGTAAATCCCCACACACCATGTTTTGAAGCATCATAATGCGCAAACCCCACAGATGATGGATGTAATGCATCAACGGAAGTAATATTAATGATCCGCCCGCCACGACCTTGAGAGATCATTTGTTTAGCAGCGATTTTCGTACATAGAAAAACACTTTTCAGATTCACAGCAATAACTTTATCAAAATCCTCTGCCGACATATTCATAACTAGAATATTTGAATAAATACCGGCATTATTCACAAGGATGTCGATACTGCCAAAAAATTTCACGGTCTGTTCGACTATTTTTTTTACATCAGTCAGCTGAGAAACATCAGCAACAATTACTTCGACGCTCCATCCGTGCTTACGCAAAATTTGTTTTGCCTTTTCGACATTCGCTTTATGCATGTCCGCAATCATAACATGTGTGCCAGCCTCAGCGAGTCGGTAAGCAATCCCGTATCCAATTCCCACCGCACCGCCAGTCACAATCGCCGTTCTACCCGAAAGATCACAAAGTTTCGCTAATGGAATAATCCCCATAAATATACAAATAAAAATGGAAATGGACTCGCGGCCTCAGTTGCTATTATATCAAACTCAATAGACTCGTACATCATAATTAAAACTTTAAACCCGCTGAAGATACGTGTATCAGCGAGCTTATATGAAACGAACAAATTTTAAATGGAATCGCATGCAGTATTCAACCAGTGACTGAAATTTTGCCAGCTCGATCGAGCCGAGCAATCTCTGCGAACATCGCTTTGGTGAGTGCGCAAACCAAAACCGGCTCTTTTGGATCCCAACACCCACGCTCCATCAGAGCGGCCGTGCGTGCCATCAACTGATCAACTTCTTCCGGAAACTGCAGCGGAATAATCTCTTTGATCAGTTCCGCTTTGGCGGTTTCACTATCAAGTCGCTCAACCGCCGGTTCGATCTGGGGCTTCACCAACACAAGCATACAACTCTGGGTCGTAGCGAAATAAGCCGTATTCGGGTTACTCCCTCCAAGGAAAATGTGTGGACTCCCTGGCACAATAACGAGCTCAGGAACTTCTTCTTCTCGTTCGATCTCAACGATCTCAGACCGCGTGTATCCGCCACCAAGCATACGACCTTTACTCGGATTCACGATCTCAAAGTAGGTCCAACCTCTCCCTTCTTCGATGTGAATCTCCCATCCAGGATGCTGGAGCGCAGGATTTCCAGGATGCGCAATTTCTTCGCGCATAGTCCTGGTTCCAAGATTGTACAGCGCCTCTGTCGGCATTGTACACCTCCTTTGTTTTGATGAAATGAACTCATTTTGCGCAAAACGCAGACTGAATTTACAACGTTATAAAAATCCTGTCGAAAAAACTATACAGATTGCGGAACTAAACTCTGAAATTAAACTTCCGCCATTCTCCACAAGAGCTGAAAATATTCTTTATAACTCGTTGCGACCTCATAACTTTCAATAGTGATCACAATAGGCTCTGACGACCATATGATTATTGCAACCGTATTACCATAAATATTCGTGCTCGTCATAATCGGAAAGTCATCGGATAAATAACGAAACTCCGTATGCTCACGATAAGGATCTTTCGCAAACTTCGCTCGCTCATGTTCAAATGATATCAACCGCTTGGTGATTCTCTTTTTTATGCGTTTTCGTTCAATCTCTGCATATCGATCACCCATCACATTATAAAATCGATCTCCTGATCCACCAATAATAGAATACGTAGCGCCGGACTTTAATTCATCAATACCACGTTGACGTAATGCTCGCACAGCTGCGTCTCCTTTCGCAACACGAACCATCGCTTCTTTTGAAGATGCTTGAAGTTCGATGAGTTCTGGAATGGCTATACGGAGTTTTTCCATGCGATACTGTTCCAATCTTTCCAAGACACGCGGACTTTCTGCTTGCACATATTTCCTATGCCGCCGTGTACTCTCGATGACTAAGCCTTTTTTTACAAGATTATCAATCACTCGATAGACTACCTGGGGATGAAATCCTGTGTTTTTGAGTATGACTGAAACAGGAGATTCTCCTAATTTCAAAAGAAGTTTATAAATCTCTGCTTCGCGCTCTGTCAGGCCTATTTCCTGTAAAATATTCATGCATTACTTTGAAAGAATAAAGGATTTTGGCTTGAGAAACAATTACTTTCATCACATTATAAGTGAAAATATAGACAAAGTCAAGTAAATCAAATAAAATCGTCATCATTGCAGTGAACCGCCACGGTCTTACGATCGGAAGTATCTCAGAGCGGTGCTTCAATAATGCGAATCTGTTCTTTCCACAATCACGGAGGATAAAATCATGTGTCCGACTTTCCCAATAGTTCATGAAGAACTCGTAGGTACAAAGATTAAAATATCTGCTGATTGTTTCGTTCGAGGTTTTCTGTATGAAATACATGAAACCATTCCTGCTGTTCGAGTCGTCGAATTTGGAGCAGAAAGTTCAATACCAGATATCTTCGTATACTATGGGGTCATTAACAAACCTCTGCAATATCCACATTACGCTGCTTGCGGCGTACGCGATTTTGTAAATCTTGGTGAGTACGAAGTCTATCCCAACCGTTGGTACATTATCGCTACATTGAATAACGGGGGGCACACACAACTCTGTGGTATTGCACAACCGATCGTCTCTTCGACTGATTGGCAATGGTACATTGACTGGCAGTTGAATTCGGAAAATCACAGTATATTCATTGCAGCGCATACGAATCCCGGTGCATTCTGGCAGGTCGTAAGAGACGAGTGTCACTTCGGTAGAGAGTTCGAAAAAACAGTAATTTGGTGGATGCCAGAACAACCCAACTGGCCGCCAACAAAGAGATAAATTTTGAGGCATTACAGAGTGACAATGTAATGCCTCACTATCAAAAAGGAATAAAAATCATGCCGAGAAACACTACAGCAATCTGCCTAGCGATCGTATTGCAAAACCTCGTAGACAAAGTCAGGAGATTCATGAGTGAAGAAGATGAGCACACTTTCCTTTACGGATACTCAGAAATCCGAGCAATGGGGATCGAGGATTGTGACATTATCAAGCAGTTCATTGAAGATGGTTGTATATCAACAGAAAGCATTGCTAATCTTTTACTACACTGTCAATGGCTTGAAAATGAAATGCAGAATCACAAAAAATTCAAAGTTACTCATGAACAGAACATTGCAAGAATTATGAAGCCGCTTATTGAGGCGGTGCAAACGCTGACAAGATTAATCAAAGCACAGAGAGAAGAAAGCGCCATAAAATAAGCTACGAGTGCATTTTCATTCTGAACCCTCACGTATTGCGGGGGTTCTTGATTTTGAAAAATACTGAGCGGGTAACGGGAATTGAACCCGTCTCTCTGCCTTGGGAAGGCAGCATAATGACCGTTATACGATACCCGCATGACACTGATGTAAAAATAGTGTAGCTGAACTGCTTGCGCTGTGACGAATGCTTACCTACTGGCGGTGGGAGAGGGATTCGAACCCCCGGTCCCGAAAATTTCGGGACAGCGCTTTTCGAGAGCGCCCCGATCAACCACTCCGGCATCCCACCAAAATTCATCGTGTCTTTTCCGAAAACCATTTTTGCAACGGCTTCCAATAATAATCTTTCCAACCTTGACGAATTTCTTGAACGTGCTCATCAGGTACATCAGTTTGAGTAAAAATTATCTTGGTACCAGATTTAATTTTCTGCAATGTAAATGTCGCAACGGAAGAATCTTCTTCATCCCAATCACTTGCCCGCCAGCGTTGAACAATTTTTTTATCAGAAAGAAGTTCGAGATTCTTTCCTTCAATATAGCCGTCGTATGCTGAAATCTTGCCACCGACTTTGGCACTTATACGTGCTGTACTTCGAGTGAATTGAGAATGTAACGCGCTCTTCATCAGCGCTTCATAAACTTCGTGTGGAGTGACGGGCAATGTGAGCGTCTGACGAATATTTTTTGACATAAAGAAAAAAAATAAATTGGATAATTCCGCACAACTTGTTGCGTGAGGTTTGTGTATAAACCTCCTCTATCATCTAATACTGAGAATCGCTACAAGTCAAATATAAATACGAGCCGTCGCGACGGCTGTGGATAGTTTTGGTATTGATTCGTGGAACAATCATGCTTACACTCAAGTTAAGAAGCATCATCTTAATCTTAGCAATCCTTTCATAGCATCACGTATGCACTATGCTACGATCGTAGAAGTAAAAAATATCGTCAATGAAGCCGTAGAGAAACTTGCCATGCTCATCAGCAACACAATGGCAAGCAAAGAAGATGTCCAACGATTGGAGAAAAAAATTCATAATCTCGCTGAAGATACAAAAATCAGTAAACAACGACTGAATAAAATCGAAAATACATTTCTTTCACAGTAAACGGATGCGCCAAATGAGGATGGAAAATCAAGTTTTATACAAGCGAGATAGGTTTACTTGGGAATGCAGAATCTGTAAGAGTTGCATTTCGTTTCGATTCAAACTTCCTTATCAATAAACTGAGACTGAATACAATGATCGTGACGAACAACAAGATACCTATGAATAACGCAACAACATGAGAAGAGGTGTTTGCGATTGCTTTTCCTGCGACGAGAAAAATGACAATATAAGGAGCTTCGATCAACCAATATAAGGTAGATAAAGCTGTAGCTCGGTGCTGCGAATCAAGTTCAGAATTCACTAACACGGAAGCAATATTATCAAACGGTGCTCGAAGTGTTGTTCGTAAAATAATAAATACACCGCCAAAGGCAATACCGATATAAGGTGAAACGATAAGAAGCAGAGATATAATCAAGGGAAGCACAACTATAACTCTGACATACCCAAAACGTTTGAACCAAAGCGTAAGATAAGAAAAAAATGCAGCAAGAACACTGATTGTGCTTGCTAAAATTCCCATAAAAACCTCATTGAATCCGTACTGCATCGCTTGCGCCTGATTCAGGAGTACTTGAAATACATAAAAAATCGCTGTAGTAATCACAATATATATCGTAAGTCGTGCTACCTGAAAATTACTCAAAAGCTGAACGAAACCTTGGAGATTTTGTTTGGCATAGTGGACGAATGCGAATTGCATATGAGCTCTCTTTGGTTCGATAAAAGCAAGAGCAATAAAGACAGTCAAAAAAGCCACGCTTGCTTCGGCGAGAAAAGGCAATCGAAACCACAGATGATAAAAAAAGCCACCGAGTAAAGTACCAACTGCCACGGCTATAAGCGATAAAGTATTTGCTTTCGCAAGAACCGCATCGTATTTTTCTTCAGCGTGACGCATTTTCAAAAAATCATAAATGAAGGCTTCTCGAGACCCCGACGCAAACGTTAACCCCAATCCATAAAAAACCATCGAAACAAGCAAATAGAAAATACTCGGCGCAAATGTTAAAAAAATACTCGAAGCGAAAACCAGAAGGGTTGAAACTATCATCATACGTCGTCTGCCTATAACATCACCCAGAGCGCCGGTAGGAATTTCAGTGATCAGCGCTGTGAAAAGTAACACTGCTTCGAGCAAACCAATACCAGAATAATCCGTAAAACGTAAATAATACAGCTGCCAAATACCTTGCGAAAACAAAAGCCCCTGAAGAAACGCCAAAAGATAAAAAATTTGGATATTATCAAAACTTTGCAAGAATCTGAGGCGCATATTATTTGAAATTGAAAGGTCTCAACTTTCTCCAACTGGCGGAAGGAGTGGGATTCGAACCCACGGTACCCTTTTGGGGCACACCTGCTTTCCAGGCAGGTCCGATCAGCCGCTCCGGCATCCTTCCAAAAATAAAAAAGGTGATCAAAGATCACTGTATCAAAAAGTAAAAGAAAAGAAAATGCGATGGAGAAAAAAACGAAATGTGAAACAAAAAGTGCAAATTGAGAAAGTCACAACTGCAGAACAAAGGAATCTGGAATTTGCAAGTACTGCAATCACACAAGGAAGAACCGAAGAGAATCAAATGCACTCACAAATTCCAGATTCGAAGGAAGGAGAAGGAGTTAGCCGTTGATCAAGTACTGCTGGTTACCGATCCGAATTACAGTACCGATGCCCGCAATCTTACAAGTACTGATAGGCAAAGAGCGTTCTTTTCCATCAGCTGCTTGGAGCTTCACCGTAAAAGGTGAAGCGTGATTGCGAATCTGTACGCAAGTTTGTGTCCAACCATCACGAGGGGAAAATTGCACCCCATCAACTTCGACAACTCGAGAAAGGTCGATCGTCTGTCCTCCATTTCGTGGGCTTAAAAACATCACTACCTCCTGATGATAAGGGTAAAAAGGTCTCGCACACTCATCGAAAGTGCACATTGCATGAAGAATTACCGTTGAGTATACGAGATGATAAGAATCTGTCAAGCGTTACAAACAGACAAAGGATTAAACTTGAAGCATCTCAAAGGCAAGGTTGCCTTCGATGTTGAGAAAAATAAACGTGACATTGGAACCCTTATGCAGAAGTTTACGTTGCTTTACCATTCGCAAAACAAAACTACGTTGTCTTGTAAAGACTTGGTTGGGGGCAAGTATTGGAATCGTTGCCCACGAAAGAAAAAGTGTATGATACACATCACGAGAATGTGTCACAGCATAAAGAGGTATCTCGGGACGGTACCGAGCAATCATGCGCGCAAGTTGACCATCTGGTGTGAACACAAAAAGTGCTCGAGGCTTTTGAGAAGACAATTTTTGCAAAACAGAATCCAATTGACTACGGAAATTCACATCACCCAGATTTTTTGCCTGATCTGTAAAAAAATCGAGCGGTAAATCATTATACCGGGAGGCTTCTGTACGAATAATCACGTCATGCATCATACGGACACTTTCCACAGGGTATTTTCCATTTGCCGTTTCCCCAGAAAGCATCACAGCGTCTGCGTGATCAACGACTGCCGAAGCAATATCAGATACTTCTGCGCGCGTAGGTCGCGGTTTCTCTATCATAGATTCCAACATGTGTGTTGCAATAATCGTCGGTTTTCCGACACGCAAAGCACGAGTGATGAGATCTTTTTGAACGATCGGAACATCCTGTAATGGTATCTCAATACCCAAATCGCCACGAGCAATCATGACCGCATCACAGACATCGAGAATCTCATCAAAATATTCCACAGCTTGCGGTCGTTCAATTTTGACAATAATATGAGGTCGCGAACGTCGGCCGTGAAGTTTGCAAAAACGCCGAACAACATCCACATCTTTCGAACGCTGCACAAACGACAGCGCGACAAATTCAAGTTGCTGCCGTAAACCGAAAAGGAGATCTTTTTTATCCTTGGAAGTAAAAGAAGGGAACGAAAAAAAAGTATCCGGAGCATTCAAACCCTTATGACTGAACAAAGTACCGCCTTTCTTCACATGTGCATAGCACAATGTATTGCGCACGTGAGTAACCTCCATTTGAATCAAACCATCCTGAAGAAAAATACGATGTCCGGGACGAACATCTCTATAGAACGGGCTGTCGATCGGAAGAATATGTAGAATTTTCGGATGAAATTTTTTATTATACGCCAAAATAACTTCCTGACCCGCCTCTACTAAAACACCCGCCTTGGGCAACACGCCGAGGCGTACTCGAGGTCCTTGAAGATCCTGAATAATCGCAATAGATTTTCCGAGTTTCGCAGCTGCAGCACGAACATTGCGAATCAGCAAACGATGATGAGCAAGTGTTCCATGAGAAAAATTAAGACGCGCGATATCCATACCCGCGGAAAGCATGCGCGAAAGTTTTGTTTTAGTTTGCGACGCTGGTCCAAGCGTGCAAATAATTTTTGTATATTTCATGGACAGAGAATTGAAGAAGGTGTCTCGAAACAAGGAATCAACCGCCACTGCTCATGTCAAAAGAGAGTACCTCACGCCAAAAGCGGAGGGAATGATCAAGTTAAAATTCAAGCGCGTTCAACATAATTCCCAATCTCAGTGTTGACAATCACAGTATCCCCTTCTTTAAGAAAAATTGGTACCTGCACTACATACCCTGTTTCGAGTGTCGCAGGTTTCATCACATTCCCCTGTGCTGTATTGCCTCGCACCGCAGGTTCGGTCTGTACAATCTTGAAAGCGATCTTCTTAGGAAGTTCAAGACTCACAGGCTTACCTTCGTAATACATCACATCAACGTCACTATTTTCTCTACAAAAAGAAGCGAGATGACCAAGTTGTTCGATCGACAAAGCAAATTGTTCGAAAGTTTTTGTATCCATAAAATAAAATTCGTCCTTATCGCGATACAGAAAATTCGCTCGAGTGCGAATAAGATCCGCTTCATCAATTTTATCACCGTGTTTAAAAGTATGCTCTAAAACTTGACTACTCAAAAGATTACGCAATTTCGTACGAAGCACGGCACTGCCACGACCCATCTGTACATGCTGGGAAAAAGTCACGACATACGGAGCACCTTCATAGGAAATCACTGTCCCGACCTTAAGACTATTCATGTCCAACATAGGAATTAGACATGACGGTTAGTAAAAGGAAGAAGTGCCATAATGCGGGCACGTTTAATAGCCAAAGCGAGTTTACGTTGATGTTTACTACACGTATGCGTACGACGGCGCGGTAAAATTTTAGCGTAATAGGAAATAAATTTTTGCAAAACACTCGTATTTTTGTAATCGATGACTTCCATACCTTCGATACAAAAATAACAGACATGTGGCGATTCTAGTGGCGTTTGCATAATGATATTTAAAATGGAATGTCTTCGACGCTAATGACTTCTTCCCCAGTTTGTTGAGGCGTTTTTGGAGTCTGTGTAGGAGTTTTTGCAGAAGGTGTTGATGATGGGGCATTTTGCGATGATTTCTGAGACGGAGCAAAGTCGTGTGCAGACGGAATTTGAGTACGTTGAGCATTCTCGCGTGCAGAACCCAAAAGAATCAAATTCTCAGCAACGATCTCGGTGCGATAGCGTTTGGTGCCGTTCGGATCATCCCACGAGCGTGTTTCAAGTCGACCTTCAATATATACTTGTCGGCCTTTCGTAAGATACTGCCCTGCGATTTCACCGAGCCTTCGCCACGCAACAACATTATGAAATTCGGTACGTTCTTGTTTTTGACCCTGTTGGTCTGTCCACACACGCCCTGTGGCAACCGAAAAAGTAGCTACAGAGTGTCCAGAAGGAATCGTACGCAATTCTGGATCTCGTGTAAGGCGACCAATAATCATGACTTTATTTAAATCCATAATTGTGATGTAAGTTGATGAAGCATCTAAGGAGTCATTTAAGCATGTCGTCGTCCAAAATTTTATCTAATTTCTTAGAAAGTTCCTCAAGATTCACAGGAACTTGCTTTTCCTTACTTGGTTCCTGCTGGACAAAAGTTTGACTTGGCGCTTGTTTCACTGAACTTTGCGTAGGGCTACTTAGGGAAGGTACAACCGGAACTACTGGCGCCATCTGCGCCACGCGGGCTTTATACTCGCGCGACTTTTGTTGACGCTCTGCCTCACGCTGATGAGTTTCAAGATCATATTCAGTAATCAAAAAACGTAATACGTCCTGGCGCAAACGCATACGTCGCTGAATTTCTGCAATTGCTTGTACACTGGCTTCAAAAAGTAAATTTACATATATTCCATAACGTGCATGCTTGATAGGAAAAGCGAGTTTTTTCTTTCCAATTTTGTCTTGTTGATCCACTTTACCCGATACGTCGGTAATAATGTGCTGCACGGATTGTTCAACCTCTGGCATGCTCTCCTCAGGAACACTTATAGGAAGAATATAAAGTAATTCGTAATGTTGCATAGATTGTAAATCCTATCTATCCGAAAAAATTCAGACATGGGTTAATTTAAGATAGGCTGACAGAATAAGGTGAACATACCACAAGTAAAAAATTTCTGCAAATCTTGAAATGTTTGACGATAGCATGCAAAGCAGCAATAATAGACTTATGAAATTTCAATACGCATTTATTCTTGGAAATCATCCAGTAATTTCGCAAGCTGAGATCATTGCACTCCTTCCTCATGCACACATATTGTGTTCAACGAACGAAACACTCTTTATTGAACTTTCGACGGATTTACCGAGCGATTTTCTCAACGGACTTGGGGGTACAATTAAAATTGCGCGCATTGAAAGCGAAACAAAAATGATTAACAACCAAATCTTTGAACTGATACTGAATAAAAGAGAAGAAAAACAACACACACGAAATCATAAGAAACGCGAGAAAATTCAAATCCGCAAAATAGACTTTGGCATCAGTTGGTACGGCTCAAAAAACAGGAAACTTGCATTGCGTAACGGCCTGGAATTTAAAAAATATCTCAAATCAAAAGGTATCAAAAGTCGTCTAGTAACTTCGCAAGGCAAAACACTTTCAAGCGTAGTAGTGGAAAAAAATCACCTCGTGAGCGACGGTATTGAATTCATTATTATTGAAAACGGCCATGACTTCTACAGCGGATATACAATCGCAATACAAAACTTTGAATCATACAGCCTTCGGGATTATGGTCGTCCAGCGCGAGATGATCGTTCCGGCATGTTACCGCCAAAAGTAGCTCAGATGCTCATTAATCTCACAGGAACCGACAAAAACCGTATACTTCTCGACCCTTTTTGTGGATCGGGAACAATCCTACAAGAAGCGCTCCTTTTAGGTTACGAAAAAATTATCGGGGCTGATAAAGATATAGTCGCTATAGAAAATACCAAAAAAAATCTTGTGTGGCTCAGCACTCATTTTCTTCCATCATATAAACAAACACACAGCGACACTCAAAAAGAATCTCATCGAGTAAAAGCGATAATGCCCGAACTCATCGAATCGCCTATCGAAAATCTCAACAAATATATAAAAGGGGCTTCCGTACATTGTATTGTTTTTGAAGGTTTTCTAGGATCCCCAAATATAACGTATAGACAATTACCCGGCACCGTAGCCGAACTCACCGCACTGTACAAATCAACGTTTCACATCTGTGCCCAACTGCTTGTCGCGAACGGAATCATTGCTTGCGCGCTCCCCGCATGGCGATTTCATAACACATTCACTTTCCTACCCATGAACACTCTCCTACCAAAGAATCTGCAACTGCAAAACAGAGTCAATCAAACACCGAGAAAAAGTTTTATCTATGCCAGGCCCATGCAAACAGTGTGTCGCGAAATTTTTATTCTCAAAAAGAGGGCTTACGCGACCGACGGAATCGTAAGCCCATGCAATCGAAGAAAAATGAACGCTGAGGATAGTATAGCTATCATAACGAAGAAAGACAAAACATCAAATTCCGATGCTGCGGTTTGGTGAATCAAACTGAACGTTGACTACGGCGCAATTTTAAAAATAATCACGTCACCATCTTGAATCACATATTCCTTTCCTTCAATGCGAAGCTTACCTTTTTGACGCGCAGCAGCATAAGATTCAGCCTCAACCAAAGCTTTCCACTGGACAACCTCGGCCTTCACAAAACCTTTTTCAAAATCAGTGTGGATGACACCCGCTGCCTGCGGTGCGAGTGTTCCAGCTTTCACTGTCCAAGCGCGAGTTTCTTTTTCTCCAGTCGTCAGATATGTACGTAATCCCAAAAGCTCATACACACGCACAATCAACTGATCCAGTCCAGTCTGCGCGAAACCGGCGTCACGCAAATACACACGCACCTCATCTTGTGGCAATTCAACTAACTCTGCTTCGAGTTTCGCACACAATCGTACCGGCGTAAGCGCAGCAAGTTCTGAAGGAAGTGAAACATTATCATTTTCCGCGACATTCACAACATACAGCAATGGCTTTGCAGTCAGAAGCTGCAATGAATTCAAAAACACACACTCTGCTTCATCAACACTCACATCATGAGCAGGTTTGCCAGCATTCAAAACTGCCAACACTTTTTCAAGCAATTTCGAAAAACGCATTGCTTCTTTATCGCCACCTTTCACTTGCTTGCTGATACTCTCCAACCGCTTTCGCACAACCTGCATATCTGCCATAATCATTTCCATCTCGACAATATCGCGATCACGCAAAGGATCAACCGTATTTTCAACATGGATAATATCACCGTCTGCAAACCAACGTAACACCATACAAATCGCATCAACTTCACGGATATGCGAGAGAAATTGATTCCCGAGACCTTCGCCACGATGCGCGCCACGCACAAGTCCAGCGATATCAACGAATTCGACAGTCGTTGGAACAATGCGAGCCGACTTACTCAAAACAGCAAGTTTTTCAAGACGTTCATCCGGAACCGCAACAACGCCGACATTCGGATCAATCGTACAAAAAGGATAATTCGCAATGTCGACTTGCTTTTGCGTCAATGCCCGAAAGAGCGTCGATTTACCAACGTTGGGAAGACCTACAATACCGATAGAAAATGACATAGAAAATAATCAAAACTTGACAAACAGCGGACAGTTCGCTACATATAATAATTGACTAGAAAAATTGCAAAAATAAATATTTATTGAATTCACTTACGACGTATGGAACGAATCATCCTCGACACAAATGTTCTCATCGATGGCATTCAAGATGAGAATAGTCACGCTTTTCGCATTATCAACCTTTGTCTCGAAGGCGAACTTCAGCCTATCATAAGTCATCAAATCCGCAAAGAGTACGAGCTCATCGTTTCTCAACTCATTACGGATGATGAATATCTCACACTTCTTGACGAGTACTACACAATCGCTGAAAATATACACGTACGAACGCGCAAGAAAATTGTAGAGGAAGATGACGAAGATAACAAATTTGTTCAAACAGCAATCGACGGCAAAGTAAAACATATTATTTCTAGTGACCGACATCTTCTGGATATCGGACTCTATAACGGAATATACATCGTGACTCCAAAAGAATTTTGGAACAAACGCATAGGTACTCAGGAGACTGAAGAAGAATTCCAAGAATGGGCGCAGAATATCGGGATTAGATAACAGACGGTCTATAACCTTCAATCGCGCACATCGCTTCCCATGTATTTTCCAAAAGCATCGCGACGGTCATCGGTCCAACTCCTCCGGGAACAGGCGTAATATACGATGCCCTTTCTTTCACCTTCTCAAAATCAACATCGCCAACAACCGCACCGTCAACTTTATTAATACCCACGTCAATCACAACAACGCCCTTTTTGACCATATCGGCCGTCAAAAGTTTCGGCACACCGGCAGCAACAATAATAATATCAGCGTGCTCAGTATGCACCTTGAGATTCTGCGTCTTCTCGTGACATACCGTCACCGTAGCTTCTTCATCGAGGAGAAGTTGCACTAAGGGTTTGCCAACAATATTACTGGCGCCAATCACTACAACTTCTTTACCGACAAGATCAATATTCGTGTGATCCAGTAAATGCATAATGCCCTTTGGTGTCGCGGAAATAAAACGCGGATACCCCATTGCTAGCAATCCAACATTTTCAGGATGAAATCCGTCGACATCTTTCCGCGGATCCACTCTCTGTAAGACAGACAAATCCTCGATGTGTGAAGGCAGTGGCAATTGCACGAGAATGCCGTGAATTTTTTTATTTTTATTCAGCTTGTCGATAAGCTTGAGAAGCTTCTTTTCTTTGATATTTTCTTCAAAATGATAGGTCTCAAGATACATACCGACTTCGCGTGATGCCTTCGTTTTAAAATCTACATAAATTTTAGAAGCGGGATCCTGACCGACCAGTATCACAGCAAGGCCAGGCTTTTTTGGTCCACGCGCAATCTGTGTTTTAAGCCGCGCCCGAATCGTTTGCGCAATGCCGCTTCCATTTAAAATTTTTGTGATTGTTTCCATAGGTTATTAAGAAATACTCCGGATAATGATTGATCGAATGCCGCTTCCAAAAAAGCATTATTCACCAAACTCACTACAGAATTACAGATGAAACCAAGGACGGGCAGGATAACGCTTCGCAAGTGCACGCACTTCACTACTCACACTCTCCAAAACAGCAGCATCATGAAGATGTTTGAGCACGCGCACAATAAATTCAGCGACGCGTTCCAGCGCGTCTTCCTTCATACCCCGACTCGTGAGCGCCGGAGTGCCAACGCGAATCCCAGAAGGATCCATCGGTTTGCGCGTATCAAACGGAACCGTATTTTTATTGACAAAAATACCAACTTGCTCAAGTGCCTGCTCTGCTATTTTACCGGAAATTCCGAGCGGCGTCACATCAACGAGCACAAGATGATTATCGGTTCCGCCGGTCACAAGCCGCAATCCGGCCGAAGCAAAAACGCGAGCAAGGGCTTGGGCATTCTGCACAATTTGTCGCGCGTAGTCGCGGAAAGCGGGTTGCATCGCTTGACCGAATGCGACCGCCTTAGCAGCAATAACATGATCCAGTGGCCCGCCCTGCAGTCCAGGCATAACGCTCTTATCAATCGCCTGCGCATACTGCGCCTTACACAAAATCATCGCACCGCGCGGACCTCGCAACGTTTTATGCGTCGTCGTTGTAATCACATCGGCATATGGAAAAGCATGAGGGTGCACACCAGCAACAACGAGTCCAGCAATATGAGACAAATCAGCTACAAGCACGGCCTGCACTTCGCGCGCAATCGCAGCAAAGCTCGCAAAATCAATAATGCGAGGATACGCTGTCGCGCCACAAATAATCACTTTAGGTTTATGCGTGTGAGCAAGATAACGCACTTCATCATAATCAATACGTTCGTCACTGCGACGCACGCCATACTGGACCGCACGAAAAATGCGCCCAGTCGCGCTCACTTTATGTCCGTGTGTTAAATGCCCGCCCGCTGTCAGACGCATTCCAAGGAACGTGTCTCCTGGATTCATGAGCGCTAAATACGCTGCGAGATTTGCATCCGAACCAGAATGCGACTGGACATTGGCGTGAGCCGCATTGTGCCCGTCATATGCAAAAAGTTTTTTCGCGCGTTCGATAGCGAGCAACTCAATTCTGTCTATAAAAATATTGCCACTATAATAACGTCGACCCGGATAGCCCTCTGAATATTTATCCGTGAGCGGCGTGCCGAGCGCTTCCAAAACTTCCGGCGACGCGATATTCTCCGAAGCGATCATTTCGAGTCCATCTTCTTGCCGAACAACTTCCTGTTCTACGAACTTCGCGATTTCCGCATCAGAGTGTCGCAAAAATTGTAAATTCACAAATTCAACGTAAAAATTCAATAAACCTATTCATACACTAATAGAAAAAGATTCTTTTTACAAATCAAAACTTTCATAGACGCTCTTCTAAATTTAAACTAACAACAGATATTCTCAGTGACATTGAGTGTATAAAAACGATTGCGAGATTTTCAACGGATCCCGGGTCTGAGTATTTTTACCATGTAAAACACAAGAACTTCGAGACAACCCGAAGTTCTAAAAATTTTCAACATGTGAAAACCCTTCCACACCCTGTCTCGTGACCTAACCTTTATTTTTGTGTAGAAAGAATCAGGTCATTCAGAGGCTTCTCTTCATACATACGCTTGATGGCCTCACTAATGAGTCGACCGTGCGAAAGAACGGTAATCTTCAAACGCTCAGTCCGCAGTTCTTCAGGTTTTTTAGGAATGGAGTTCGTCGTAACGAATTCCACGAGAGGACTTTCATCAAGAGTCTGAACCGCTCGCCCAGAAAGCACAGGGTGCGTTGCATACAGAGAAACCGATGCAGCACCTTCGTTGTCAGCTTTGCAAGCAGCGTACTTTATAGTTCCACCCGTATCCACAATATCATCAATGAACCAAACTTTTTGGCCTTGCAGCGCAGGACCAATGACTCTCACCGATGCAGGATCAACCTCATTCGCTTTTTTCCGAGCCTTCGTAAAGACAGCAACATGCTTCTCATTCAAACCCAGATACTTAGCATACGCGAGAGTACGCTTGAAGGAACCCTCGTCCGGCGACGCAATCACGGTGTTACCTCTGTCGAGTCGATCTTGAATGTACGGCACACTTACGATTCCGGCATAGAGTTTCTGCGTCCGGATATGCGCTGGAAAGAAACCCTGCAGTTGACCAGCATGAATATCCATGAGAAGCACTTCATCAGGAAGTCCCTGACAAATCACGTTAATAGCAAATTGCGCACCTAACGCAGTACCGTAAACCCCGGATTCTGTTTCATCGTTTTTATCCGCACGTGCGTAGAAAAGATACGGAATAACATTCATGACCTTGCGCACGCGAGCTTGTCTGAGTGCTAGACTTGTATGCCCAAGATAAAAAGCATTTTTCTCGGGCATGTGTGTACCACCAATGACAGCAACAATATCGCCAGCGCATGACTCCCTAACTTTCACATTCACTTCTTGATCCGAAAACTCAGAGTATTCAACGTGGAGCATTTTGATGCCAAGGTACTGACACACCTCTGCACCGAGCTCTCGGTTCGCAGGTGTGGCGACGACTCTCAATGCCATGAGATCCTCCTTTCTTGTATATGCCAAAATACCGAAAACAACCAACCCTATATTTTCATAGCTTTTGTTTTTTGTCGAGTGCCTGACTCGAAAGTTCAAAATCTCCAAAAGGCTGAAGAGTTCAGCTCCGGATGAATAGAGTATGAAGAGAGAGTTGATGCCGCGTGAAAAATCAAACGGCAATACCCTACTCGACCCGGCGCACTCTTCAGCCTTCTGGAGATAAATTGTGGGAACCCGCAGGGAAAACATATATCTCAGACCTTTCAAAAAGCATGCTTTGCAATTTACATTGGACAAATTGTAAATCAACAAGCAGGATTTGCCGGAGCGTGCAGGGCCGGCCAACACGATCTTCATTGCGCACCTCCTGCCTGTGGCACCACAAGCAAATAAGATCTAATGAATGACCCTGCGCCAAGAGCGCAGGGAAAAATCAAGTTTTATTTTCTTTTTCAACCCACAAACGAGTTGTGAATTGAAAAAGAGAGAGAAGAACACAAGATGATTCAATCCGACTTCACCTCACACCCGCACGTGAGGAAAGTTGCTTTCTGGCTCATGTGAGCTGGCGAGAGATATGGAGAGCATCAAGTTGAAAGGTCAAAATAATAAATATTTACCTTATCTTGATGGATGTTACTCTCTCCTCTCCATGTCTCTTTCCAGCAAAAAAGGCGATCGGGAGATATCTTGTCTAAAATACGAATAGATTCGTTTCCTAGAGAAGAGATCTCCCCATCGCCTTATATTCGATGAGTAAGTATCGCTTATCATAGACACATACTGACAGCATATGTCTCTACAATACAATAGCAGCGATGCACCCGAAATCCGTCCGGTAGCGGCTCTCTCCTCACGTAGATTGTTGATGTACGAGCCGTAGTATATATCATTTTGCCAATATTGTCAAGTACTGCAAACAAAAAATACAAAATAAATAATTAAATATTGTAATTAAGCCAAAAATGAGTATTTTGAAATTTTAATGTTCATCAACATGGTAATAACGTAAACGACATATTTGATACAGTGCGAGGGAAAAGCGAGGGACTGAGTATCTATATTTTGTATAACTTTGACAAAAATTGTATAGTTTGTATAATGAAATTATGGACCACAATCTCATAACCATCCAAGAAGCAGCGGAAAAATTAGGCATTTCACTTCAAACTCTCCGCCGCTGGGACACCAACGGGAAATTAAAAGCCATACGTTCAGGACCGTATAGCCATCGTTATTATAAAAGAGAAGACGTAGAAAAAGTAGCAGCTCAATACAGTAAGAACTTGTTTCACGAGGCACAATCATGGGTCACTACACCGAAACCTATCGAACCTGCTCCACATGTATACTGTCCCAACAGCGGAATATTCCAAGCACGCATAAGTAACTTCGAAACTCAACCTGCGAAAATACCGCACCTACAAACATGGTGCAGTTTGATTATAGCCGTCACTGGAGAAATCGGTAATAACAGCTTTGATCACAATCTTGGCAACTGGCCTGATATTCCGGGCATATTTTTCGGATATGACCTCGCGAAAAAACACATCGTCCTTGCCGATCGCGGGCAAGGAATATTAAAAACATTGAAGCGCGTAAGACAAGAATTACAGACACATACGGAAGCGCTCAAAGTTGCTTTCACGGAAATCATTTCCGGTCGCAGTCCGGAATCCCGCGGAAATGGTTTAAAATTCATACGTCAGATTATTTCAACGTATGATATCAGTTTACGTTTTCTCTCAGGCAATGCCCAAGTCAACCTGCGAAAACGGTCGGAGAAACTCTTAATACAACAAAAATCTCGATCCATTCACGGCTGTCTTGCTTTCATAACATTTTCATAAAACATTATGCTCATACAATTGAAAAAATTTGGCACGACATTGCTGTCAAGGCAAGCAGGCAAAGAAGCGCTTGCCGCATACGAGCCAACACTGCGAGAAATCAAAAATACGGAAACAGTCGAAATTGATTTTGAAGGAGTCAACACATTCGCTCCGTCATGGGCAGACGAATTTTTGACGCCACTCCTAAAGCGTTACGAAGGTCGCTTCAAAGTGCGTCCTTCAAACAATCCTGCGGTACGAGTAACGATAAACTTCCTGGAGAAAATCCATCATATTTCTTTTCCGCGGGAACGACTGTATCTGGACAAATCGTGATCCACTCCACAGGTTGTAAAATGGGTCTGTCGCCGAATACGCTTTCGTCACGAAATCGTAGAATTTCGTGACAGAATCGCTGAATAAATTTTGAGGTTTATATGGAATATAAGCCGAAAAATTTTGAAACGATGCTGACCGAAATTCTACGATTGCAGCAGAAATGGTATTCGGCGACAGACCCAAAATACAAAAAAGTACGTGACCTATAAAAATATCGTGCTAAAATGAAATAGAGTTAATAAAAAGTACAAATATGGTCCGTTTCATCAAAAGAACGATCGTAGAAGAAGTGCGTAAACACCTCACGAAACCAGAAATTTCGATCATTATTGGACCACGACAAGTAGGAAAAACGACTCTCATGGAGATGTGACAAACTGAACTGAACCAACAAGGACAGTCCACGCTTTTTCTGAGTCTGGATTTTGAAACTGATAAACAATATTTTACATCACAGGAAACGTCCATAAATAAACTGGAGCTCGAGTTCGGAAAAAAACAAAGGCTACGTTTTCATAGATGAAATACAAATTACGAGAACAGCCGATAATAACACAATCACTCGCAAATTTTATAAAAAACACCCCCAGAAGGATCTTGTGATACACAGCGGCTGGGATACACACAAGGCACAGATGCATAATACTCGTGTGCTATTTCTTCCATTTTGGAAACTCTTAACGGACGAGGTATTCAAAACATAACAGTTTGTAATGCACTTGCCAAAAATGTCGGGGAATCATATCCTGAAGGTACACTTGGATCGTTCCAACATTTTACGAATGCATTCCACAAAAGGAGTAGCGAGATGTCGAAAGAAATAAACAGTGAAGAACAAAAGATTGCCAAGGCAATAGCTGTAAAACTTTTTAAATTCCTCATCGATAATTTTCCACATCTGAAGGAGGAAAAAATATTTCCTCTCAAACAACTGCGGGAGTCAAAGCAGAGCCGCGTACTGCAGGAAAACGAAAAGGTTCTGAGCGCAGTACGCAGCATTTTCGTGCAATGGAGGCTTGCTGTTGGCCTTCGCGGTGATACTTTCTTCATCCGACACATCGGTCCGTATTAACACCGACGCACGGCTTCGGTTGTGAAATACACAATCAACGCAACAGAAACTAAAAAAAAACGGAACTACAAATATTCTTCGTCGTCCGACTTGAGAATCATACTTAAGTCGGACAAATGTTTTATGGAACTGTTGCTGAATACGCTTTCGTCTGTGAAAGTGAATTTCAATCATAGAAAAAAGAGGAGGAAGACTCTCGCTTTCGAAGCACTGACAGGGCACAGTGTGCTGAGAAAGGAGAGTCTTCCTCCTCTTTTGATGATCACGATTTCTTTTTCACAGAAGAAAGCGTATTCGGCGACAGACCCCATGAATACATTTCTGTCATTTTTTTCGACATTATTTATAATATAGATATCACGCTGTCGTGTATGTTCCACGTGGAACATTGAGTACCATGAAATTGGTTTAGCAACTAGCCCCAGGGAATGAAATTTTTTGTGCGCATGTTGAATGACCCTATGCTAAGAGCGTAAGGAAAAAACAAGTGATATGCGCTGATCAATTTCATGGTGCACTTCAATTGTAAATTTTTAGAGAATATCGAATTGAAATACTATGGATCTCGAAGTTGTACTCAAAACTCTCGGTCTTTCTGCGAAGGAGGCCAAAATTTATCTCGCTTGTTTACAGTATGGGGAGTTGAATGTATCAAAAATTGCACAGTTTTCTGGACTCAAACGTTCAACATGCTATGCAATTCTCGAGGGACTTGTTACGAAAAAGCTTGTTATAAGTCCTACGATGTCTGACAAAAAGCGATATCATGCTGTTGAACCAGCCGAGCTTTTGTTCCACGTGGAACATCAGAAACAACTTCTCGAGCAATATCTTCCAACGTTCAATTCACTTGCATTCCAAGAGGCACCTCACTTTGGAATTCTATCTGGATCGAGTGGACTGCCGTTTCTTCAAAAACAGATAGAATCCCAATCGCTTGTGTATATTGTCGGTTCATTTCACACTGTGACTCCATTGCTGCGCAATCTGATGCTTGGATTATTCTCCCAAATGAAGACGGGTGCCGGAAAAATACATCTGTACCTTCCTCCATTACCTCATGACATTGCTTTTTCTGAACAGCATGCCGACAATTTTCAAATACGTTTTGTTCCACGTGGAACAATTTTTGACAGTTTTAGTATTATTTCCGAATTTTTTTGCGCAACATTTATTACAAATAAAAGTGACATGCAGATCATTTTTTTAGAACATAAAGGAATTATGAAAACATGGTGGCAGATGCTTCAGCTCATGGATAATGTTTTGTCTGTAAAAAAGGCTTAGAAATATGCCATGTTTCGGAAAACTAAGGGACTGTCGTCGAATGTTATTTCTTGTTCAATATACAAAACAAAGGAGGCGGATGAGAACTTTCGAAGCACTGACAATGCACAGTGTGCTTCGAAAGTTCTCATCCGCCTCCTCTTTTGCTTATGACTAAAATTCATTTTCACGAGTGAAAGCGCATTCGGTGACAGTCCACTCAAGGATACCGCGAAGCAATGCAATCTCATTTGAGTTGATTCGATATATTCAACGAGTGCCGAAGGTGTTTTGCAATAGGGGTCTGTCGCCGAATACGCTTTCGTCTGTGAAATCGTAGAATTTCGTGACAGAACCGCTGAATAAATTTTGAGGTTTATATAGAATATAAGCTGAAAAATTTTGAAGCGATGCTGGCCGAAATGCTACGATTGCAACAGAAATGGTATTCGGCGACAGACCCAATAGGGAGATATTGAGCTTTGATATCAATGAACCTTCGCGCAAAAAGCTGATGCTGTATTCTCAACTTCAAAACGCATATTTTTTACATTTGTGGCAAAAAATTGTTTTGTATCGTATTCATTTCAAACAGATTGTTCCACGTGGAACATTGCAGGAATAAAATCATTCAATTGTGTGTTTATTGCATTGGGAATTGCGCATTTCACTGAATTTCTATCGCAAAAGTTTGATACACATCGCTGTGTGAGTAGGAAATGCAATTTATTTCACTCTTCGCCTTTTCCACGAACTTTGCTGCAATGTGTAAATCATGTGTGGTTGATTTTAGAAAACTACTCTCCATGAGTTATGAGAGTTCTTGACCTTGGAATTCTCAATAATACATAATCAACGATAATGGGGATTTTTAATTATTATAGCATAAAATTTACAGAAATACAATTTTGTAGTATAAAATGTTATTATGGTTGACAAAATTCTATTTTTGGAGTATAATTTATAGTCTTAAAAGTACCTTTAAATAAACTAACACGGGTAGGTGTGGAGTGCCTCTATCTGACCCCCCACCTCCCACTTGTGTAAGCGTCGCTGTCTGTACATCGAAACAGATAAAGCGATGCGACCGAAGAAAGGATAAAGAGATGAAAAATTTCGCAGGAATCGTGTTTTTCTTTTTGTATTTTTTGGTTTCGGTTACCGCCCCAATGGCGCAGGAAGAAGAAGTGCGACCTGCTGGGTATGCGGAGGTTGGAGGGGGTATCGATAGTTATGCAGGCACCCACGCGTTTTTCATTGACGCGGACGGTTGTTTGATGGGTTGGTGCTTGGGTCTCCGCGCGGGCGTCCCACCGAAGACAGCCGAGGTGGCGGGCGTTTATGTCCAAACCGTCAATATTTACGGCGGTTTCCACCTCATTAACATGGTGGAAGGGCATGACCGCGCTGCGCTTCGGATTATGGGTGGCGTTGCATCGTTCCCGCTTCCGGACACCGAGGAGTGGAACTACGACGAAGTTAAAACCGGTGAGGCCTGGAGCGATGCCGTGCTCCGGTTGAACGCCTTCGAGGTCGGCGGGAAATTCGGTCGGCGTTGGTTCCCTGGCGAAGTTGCGCCGCATGTCTTCCTCTGGGAAGGCGAGGGAAAATTGTATCTTTCAAACAATTTTTCCTTCGGGGCGCGGATTGGCTCGCCGGAGCTCCCTCGCATCACGTTGAAAAATCAAAATTTTGTCCATCCTGGACATCAGATTGATTTTTCGATCAATATCGGGCAGCCGTATTGGGGATTTTGGGGGGCGGAACTCTTCGGCGGATTCCAACCCTCTGATGAGGGCGGCGGCCACTTCGGGTTTCGGCTGCACCTCCGGTATCCATTCAAACCGGAGTGGAAAGATTCGAAGCGAGAGGGACCGAAAAAACCGAAAATCCGACCGAGTTATCCTCCGCCCAGCGGCCCCGCTCCCAGATGATTTCAACAATGTTGCGCTCCCGTGTAGCACAAAAAAACACGTGAGGTGCAACAAAATATTCGAGTTCATTTACGAAAACCTCTCTTGATTTCCATGCAGCATTTCTACCTTCTATATGGAATCAGAGAGGTTTTTTCGTTACAAAAAAATACCTTGTAGTCGCTCTCTGTTCGGTATATTTGTTCATTCAATGAGACGCTGTCGCTGGATAACGTTTCTTATACAATAAAAAAAGAGGGGGAAGATTCTCCCTTTCGAAGCACTAACACTGCACAGTGTGCTGAGATAGGGAGAATCTTCCCCCTCGTTGTTATTATGACAAGTTAATTTTTCCAAGTCATCTACATCTTCTCATAGAGCAACTCTGAAGAGTTTAATAAATAGCGACGGTCGTTGCTTTGCGCCCGAATTGCCGCGCTTCATTACAGGTTGGAAACCAGAGATCTACTGCGTGCCAGAAGCGGGGATTCATGCGATCGCCAACGATAAATTTCTTTTTCTCAAACCCTCTCAACTCGGGGAATGCTACTTCTGTATTAAAGCGCAAAAAATTCGCGGCAATAATCTCTGGCGCTACATGTTGCCCTGATGCAGTAATAAATGGACTGCTATCGGTATAGGCGGGATGACTGCAATAAGCGGTAGCCCACACTCTCAGCAGTTGCTTGGGTTGTGGCGGTTCAGGCTCTTTTGGTAATGGAGTCACGGGTATCGCCGGACCGTAACTTATGAGATCTACTGCCTCACGATATTCTTGTATGAGCGAAACCTCAGAGACTTTTTGTGTTTCTGGTTTGTTCGTTTCGCTTCCACCGATACTCGACAGTTGCATTAAAAAGGAAAAAAATAAACTCAATGGAAGTGATGTACTGCTCGCAATCGGAATATCACCGATCATAGCGCTCGATCAATAATAAGTACGTGCAATAGATGATATACTCGTCAAGCTTCTTTATGCTCCATAGAAATGAGGCATTTTACAAAAAAATTTTGTAAAACGCGCATTCTATTGCGTAAGCGATGCGACGAATGTATATATCAATGCACATAGACCCTCACCTGCCGCGCTCCAACGGAAATCAAAAAATTCAGCAAGAATACGCTGAATTTTTGTGTTGGAGTATCAAAGCAGTATAGCGCAGAAGTTGTTTTTGGTCAAGGGTAACGCGTTACATAGAAGCGACTGAACAATGCTATACTGCAATGAGAACACATCGACTTTATTTTTCATTTTAACCTATACCTATGTTTCTTTTTGCCCCTATTACTTTCATAACCGCTGCTTTCACTTTTGTTATCAGCATTGCCATGCTTGTCATCGCCCTTTCGCAGGATACGCCCGTCATCGGACGTCCTCAGGCCGTACGGCACGCCTTCTTTTCCATATTAACACTACTCTCGCTCATGACCTCGGCGGCAAGCATTGTGTTTCTTACCCATGTTGGTTTCCGTATCTGGGTATTTCCGGACGCGCAGTATGAGCAATTTGGCTATAATTATCCACCGGGGCTTTATATCAATGCGCCAGAAAACGGTGTGCCTATAAAAATTGATTGCAAAATCCAAGAAACATGCACCCTCACCGATAATCAAAAAGATAGTATAAAAACATGGATGGAAGATTATAAAAATTGGAGATCACAAAACGAAATTACTATTCGCAATCGCACTCACGCAATTAATGCGCTCTCTATACTCATCGTTGCCCTACCGATCTTTTTTCTGAGTTATACTATCATGACACGCTCTTTTGCAACGACACAAAAAAAGAGCGCAACGCAACACGTCTATTATTATGGCGTTTCGTTCACAACACTAGTGATGATACTCGTATCGGTCGGCCTTCTTGTGAATGCTTTAATGAATCAGTTATTGTTGCCGGAAAAAAAGGGGAACAATCCGCCCTTTCGACCCTATGATACGACAGCGATCGCGAATGTGGAAAATGTCGTTGCTTGCACTGAAGAGTGTTCATTGCCAGCAGAATATAAAGATTTGGCAACGCAGTGGCAAAAAGATACGCAAATGTTTACAGACAGACAAAATACTCTTAATCGCTATCACACAACGTACGCCGTAACACTTCCCATCATGTTGATTGCGAGTCTTATATTCAGCTGGCACGCATCTCTCATTCGCAAACGTAATCAAGAAGAAGTATCTCCAACGACGGCGCCTACAAAAAAGACGAGTGTTTAATTTTGGAGCGGGTAACGGGATTCGAACCCGTCTCATCTGCTTGGAAGGCAGATATAATAGCCCCTATACGATACCCGCGACATGACACATCTTCACGGAACTCGCGCTGAAGATGTATGAGCAATCATACTATAAGCGTCCGTCGTTCTCAAACTTTCAGGAAGTTGATTTTGGTGTCATCTCCCGAAGTTTTTTATAGACAGCAAGAGTTGCATGCGCATCCGAAAGAGCTTCGTGTTCTTTATTCAGTGGCACATGAAAATATGTCGTCAATTCTTTCAGACTAAATTTTTTCAATTCTGGAACATCATGCAGTACCAGAAATGCCATGGACATGATATCGAGACGATGATAGTGTAACGTATCTTCGAGCCCTTCGCTGGATAAAGCCCTCCGCAAAAACGCCCAATCAAATGAAATATTCTGCCCGATGAGCAGTCCATCATTTGCGTCTTCTAAAAACTGCGCGAGAGCTTGACGCAGAGGCATAGCATCCGACCAATCCCGTTTCTCATATTGAATAATCGAAAGCGCAAACGGATCAGCTGTTTCGAGATGTTTTACCTGCACTTGCAAAGATTTTTCTTTCAGGATACGCAGCGTGTGTTGATCAGCCACAACGTATGCGAGTTCTATAATTTCATGTTGCTCGGGGATAATGCCTGTTGTTTCAATATCAAAAAATACGAGCGGATGATTTCGCATATTGACGAGCTGCTGTTTGCGCATACATTGTGCAGTTAAAAAGTCTATCGGCCTCTCCCGTGCAAGAAGGCGTTATACAAGAGGCTCTTCAAAATCACCCTCCTCATCAGACGCATTTGCATTGGTAGTATGTGTATTTGATCCGTTTCCAATCTTATCCATCTCGGCGATTTCTTTTTCTACATCTGTTGTTGGAGTTGCGTACTTCGTGCGACTTGCGGTCATCATTTTTTGACGGAGTTCGGCGGGGAAGACCGGATCTGGAACATCGATCGTCTTTGCAGAAAAGGCAGGAGTCACAACACCGTCGATAGACATCTTGAGATACATTTCGCGAATTCCAAGATTAATAATATCATATCCACTGAATCGCGGAGCAAATTCGTTGGCAATGTAATTGGCGTCATCGGCGCCCATGCGCAGGGTAATAAGCGAACCTACATTCCCAAACACCGTCTCGCGCGTGGAAGCAAGTAACTGCCCAAGATACTGATGTGAAATCGTGAGGTTCAAGCGATATTTACGAGCTTCCGAGAGAATGTTATCAAATGTTTTTGTCGCAAAATTCTGAAATTCATCAACATAGAGATAAAAATCTTTCCGTTTTTCTGCGCTTAAAAATGCACGTGCCATGGCGGCTTGTTCGATTTTGGTGATGATGAGCGAACCAAGGAGCGCTGCATTTTCTTCACCGAGTTTTCCTTTTGAAAGTTCCACAAGCAGAATCTTTTCGTTATTCATAATTTCTTCAAGATCCACCTTGTTTTTGGATTGTGCTACGATATTCCGTACCATTTCGTTAGAGAGGAATTGTCCTAATTTGTTGACGAGCGGCACGATTGCTTCGTTATCAAATTTTTCCGACCAACTCGAAAATTCATTTGCCCAGAATTTTTTGACGACATGATCTTGGATGACTGTAATCACTTGCTGGCGATACGCGCGATCTGTAAGCATCTTTTGAATGCCCATAATCGTCGCTTTCGGATAATCCAATAGCGCAAGAACAGTAAATCGGAATACATGCTCAATTTTCGGTGACCAATCAGCGCCGAAAAATTTTTTAAACACTTCAATTAACCCCTGCGTTGTTTGTTGTTTGAATTCTCGCGACACGTTTGCTACAGGGTTAAAGGCAATCGGATAATCTAAATCCGCTGGACTAAAGAGTACGAGATCACTGATGCGCCTTTCCGGAACATGCGCGAGTACCGCCTGCACGAGATCACCGTGAGGATCAATCACACACACGCCTTTGTGCATCTTGATATCATCGGCAATAAGTTTTTCAAGGAGTTTGGATTTTCCGGTGCCGCTTTTACCTACAACATACAGATGCCGACGACGATCTTCGCGTTTAATTCCGAATTCCATCTGCTGTCCACGAAAATTTGTGACACCGAAAATCGAAATATCCTGTGTCGGTGTATTTTCCGTAGAAGGTAAATGCATAGGCGGTTCAGCACGTCGAGAATAAAGCCAGTTCACGCCACTGATCTTGGACGCAGCATCTGGCGCGTGAAAGAGTGCTGCGATTTCGTCAGTGTTAAATACGCCAGTGGGTTGCTCTGAGTGACTAAAATAAGCATCGACCGCCGTCTGCACAGCAGGAGCCGTCTTTACAACGATTTGGAGTTGTTCTGTAGAAAACGGACTAAAAATGCTTTCAAAAGAAGCGTTGTGCATGTCAATGTGCGATGCGTTATTTGGAAAATAGAGGATGCGAATTGTCGTATTAAACTTCGGTTTTACTACCTGAATCTCCTGTTTTTCTGCAAAGCCATATAGACCGCTCGCGCGTGTGCCTTCGCCGGTGAGTGATTCATCTACTGTGCGGAGAATCAGCTGAAAAAAAACTGCATCCGTAGCTGGAATCTGACCCAAGACATTGAAAAAAGCATTCAGGGGATCCGCGCTCATCGTGCGCGCCGAGCGCAGTGAAAAAGCTTCGCTGCCTTTGAGTTGGACTTGAAAACCGACCGCTTGCGATGGAAGTCGGCTGAGTTGATCATAATCGTCCATTGCTTCGAGCGAAGCATCTGGGAAGAGTGCATAAAAAAATGACCGTACCGTCGCAACGAGTACGTTGGGAGCGATCATATAAAAATTCATGATGCCGCGAATTTGCACAATTTCGAGGCCGAGTGTTTCTTTATGATCCGACAGCGGCAAAAAAATACTGTAAAAAAAAGTTTCAAATTTTTCGATTTGATTCAGAACGTTGGTATGCGCGCTCTCAAAAGGAAAACGCACACGAAGCATGACGGGTTGTTTCATATACATTACTTAACAAGAAAAATAGTGGACTGTCAATGAATGCGTTAATGCAGTGCGACTATCGCCGAATACTATTTCTTGTCCAATGCACAAAGCAAAAGAGGAGGAAGACTCTCCTTTCTCAGCACACTGTGCAGTGTCAGTGCTTCGAAAGCGAGCGTCTGCCTCCTCTTTTTTCTATGATTCACATTCATTGCTTACAATTCGGCTCCCAGTACGGAACGCGTCATTTCTCAACACAAAGACCCTTCCTGTATTGAGTCCTGAGACTTGCTACAAGAAGGGTCTTAAAAATTACATACTCTCACTTAGGTTATCCGAAACATTTTTGCGTACATCACGATTTTTTTACGATCTTCGCGATGAGCGCTTGCGTTTCCGGAGTGCCCACAAGCGAGAGAAAAGCTTCGCGTTCGAGATCAAGTAGATCCTGTTCAGTGACGAATCTACCGAGGTGGGTAGTCCCGCCACAGAGAATGTATGCAAGTCGACGGATGATGGTTGCTGAATGCGAGTCAAACGGAACCTCGAGCGCGATGATCACCCCTTCTGCGAGCGGCTGAGAGAGTGAGCATCCCGGCAGGTTGAAAAGAAACGGTTTCCGCGGCAGGTATAGCTGCTGTCCATTGAGCCAAAGCGCTTCTTGGCAAGCACGAAACAACACGTGCTCCTGACCGAGTCCACGCGAATGCACGATGAGATCATCGCATCGCAAGAATCCAAGATCTCGCGCGTGCACTGCGTGTTTGGAGCGAGCACACATTACGTGCAGCAGAAGCACTGGCTTTATGAACTGCCACGCCACCTCAACTGTCCAACCCGCGCCTGTCATCACCTGAAACGGAATTCCCTCCAGTGCGTTCCGCAACGTACGCATGCATCCGCCCGCTGCCGCTACCAGACCCACATCCTTTTCCGGTTGACCCTGAAACAGCCAGAAGTTTGCGACTGTGCGAGTACTTGCAAGGATGAGCTCACTACCAAGACCAAGTGCGAGGCTATGCGGTGCGACGACGACAGGCACTCTCGCATAGGTCATCCTCTGCGTGAGATCCTGTGCCGTCACCAAAAACCGTTCGATCTCGGCGAAGTTTCCTGCCTGAGCCTGCTCCAGTAGCCACAAAAGATTTGCACCTGCAGAAAACGCCTTCTTGTGCGCATGTCCGACTATCACCGGGAGGTCGTCTGCTTCGGCAATGTTGAGTGCATCTTCTAACACATCAACGCATTGGAGAGTGAACGGATTCACCACACCCGAGTGGAATTCTACCAGCACCACATCGAGATCACCCAGACGGTATGCTGTCGCATCATTATTTTGACTGATGATGTTTCCTCCATCCTCCCTTCGCAGTTCTTCGAGATCGATTATTTCTTCAGTCTCGGGAATGGACTGCCATACGCCATTACTTTGTCGTACACTCTGTGGTTTCTGTGGGGTACTATAGATGTGCACGCCAGCTTCTCGATACCAATCAGGTATCGCTGTCGCTGTAAAATAACCGACCTGCTCTGCACCGGCAATCACTGCAACACGCCCTATCATTTCACAGATCTGCAGAGGGCCGATGGGCCAGTTGAACCCCCATCGCATAGCCTTGTCAATGGAAAGTAGATCCTCACAGACTTTCCCCACGAGCCAGAGCGCGTAGGTAAGGACCGGGTAAAAGCAGTTCCGAGCAAATTCGGCTGCTGCATCTGGCCCCTGTAGAAGATGCTGGCGCGCTTTGTGAGCATCGCCCTGCTGCGTGAGTAGCGATGCTTCGCTCAGAGACGGGTACCTGTTCGAAGGTTGTTCAGGAAGGTACGGAACGTACATGTTGCTCTCAAAGTCGAAGACGAACTTCTGCTTGCCCTCACGAGCGTAGAACCCACGCTGATTCAGAGCGTTGCGACCCGTATGACAGAGCTTCACAAGTCGCTCGACGAATTCGATGGGGTGGAAGTAGTGAAGGAACGGGTCGGGCTCGAGGTGCTCATAGTCGAACACGTTACTCGCGACCGGTTCCAGTAACTGCAGACCGACGATGTCTGCCGTGTTGAGCGGTTTCCAACCGAACAGTACCTGGAACACCGCATCAACATCATTGACCAGCATGCCCTTTGGCCAGTGAAAGAAAGGAATCTGCATGGCCATGACGCCAAGTCGGTTCCCGATGAAGTTCGGCGTGTTAAAAACTTCTATAACTCCTTTCTGTAACACATCACGCCCGAACTCCATGAAGGCTGTGAAGAGTTGCGGATCTGTTGCAGTCCCCGCACAGACCTCGAGTAACGGCAGAACGGCAACTGGATTGAAGAAATGCGTGACGAACGTATTTTCACGCAAGTCTTGTGAAGTGCCCGCAACGATCTCATCAATGTTGAGGCCGCTCGTGTTGGAGCTCACGATAGCTTCTGCTCTGCGGTGCTGATCGATGAGTCTGAAGACACCTTGCTTCACCTTGAGCTCTTCATAGACTGCCTCGACGATCCAATTGGCATCCGCGAGTCGCTTGTCATCAACACCGATTGTACACGGTCGAATGCGAAGCAGGTCTTGCGCAGAGAATACTGCACCGCGTTCAAGTAACTTCTCCCATGCGAGTTGAGAAACTTGCACGTCACCTTGCTGGACATCGAAGAGATCCACATCAAACCACTGGGCAAGCCAGCCGGCAATCTGTGATCCCATCGTGCCCGCGCCGATAACGGCGACACGACGAATGTTGAGTTTCAATGTGCACCTCCTTATATTCAGACTGTCTGAGAACTGCCAGTGTGGCGATTCTTGAAAATTTCGTTAACTAACCTTAGTCTCGAAATATTCAAAAAGTAATTGTCAGACAGTCTGTGCGAGATTCTGTAAATAACCTGCTCAAAAAACATCAGTACAACTTTAGGACTCTTCTTACAAAAAAAGAGGCCGTACACAAAGCTGACTGTCTGTCTTTAAAGACATGGCTATCCTACTAAAGAAATAGATTGTGTGCAAGATCACCTCATGGAGTCGAAAAACAGACAGAGACCTCGAGAAAAAAATTCTACGAGGTCTCTCTGAGATCTCTTATGATACCTTTCGCTCATCGACCTTACCGCTGCCTGAGTAAAAAGTTAATGCCTTTGGTTTGTTCATCTGCTTTTACCGTGACTCCGGCTGCAGAAGAAGCATCTGATGCGTCGTTGTAATATTCTGTTTCGTATCCAGTACTTGCCACATATAGTTTATAGGTCCCCGCAGCCAGGCCATCCAAAATATAATATCCATTCTCATCCGTATACGCATAGTTCGATTTACCATACACCCTCACAGGGTATCCGGAAAGCGGCAGATTATTTGCTTCATCCCAAACATATCCACTCACAGAACCTGCTAGTACAAGCTGCATATCCACTTGTCTTTGTTTACCGGCATCCAAAGTCTTCGTCACAATACGCTCTACATAATCAGTTGTCTGTACCCGAATCCGATATTTTCCTGCTTTCAACCCTTGCATCAGATAATATCCGTCGCTGTCCGTTGTTGTCGTTGTATACCCTTCGTCTTTTTCTGTATCGACAGAATATATCGTTACCGTCGCATTATCTACTGGCGCATTTTGAGAGGTCACGCGCCCAAATACCGCAGATGCCGTCTTTAAAGTATATTTTTTATCGGAAATGTTTGCATCAATCGTTACACTTTCCTTTTTCAAAACAATATACCCATCTTTCATAATTGTCAGTCGGTATTTTCCTAAAGCGATTTCAGAAAAATTAAAATTTCCGTTGCCATCGCTTGTTGCTTTTGCAACCCACGTATTCGTTCGAGGTGTATTCCGACTGTAAAGATACAGTGTCGCGTTATCGAGACCCGCGTTATTTTTATCTCGGACTTGTCCACTGAAACTAAAACTTGAATCAAGACTAAAATTTCGACCCGATGTCGTTTCTCCAGACTTCACGACAATATTGTACCGTTTTTCCGTCACAAACCCGGTTTTTGAAACCGTCAGTTTGTAACGCTTATTCGGACGCAAATTGGAAAAAGTATATGCGCCGTTATTGCCCGACGTTGTGGTATATGTGTGTCCACTGCCATCATTAGCTGTCATCGTCGCATTAGCGATCGCGGTTGTTCCGTCATCTTCATATACAAATCCCGTGATGCTTCCACTTCGAGCTAGTGACACGTTACCTGCGCTCACCGTCGATTCGTCAGCGGTAATGCTTACGAGTCTTTTCTTCGCAATGTATCCGTTGGTACTTACTTCTAATGTATACGTGCCAACTGCCGTGCCATTGTAATCTGTAATATCAAAGACGGAGAGAGTAAAATCACCGTTTGCATCCGTTGTTGCTGTGTAGGTATAGTAGGTTGAATTTTGATCCGACATCACAACTGTTGCGCCAGACAGTGGATTACTATTTTTATCCGTCACTTTCCCCGTTACACGACTTGCGCCTGTGAGTGTTACATTCTGCGTGTAGGTCTGTCCATCTTGTACGAGATTGATATCGTTGAGGATGTTTCCAAAATATCCTTGTCGGATCACATACATATCATACAAACCTGTGGCTGTTCCTACGCCTGTGCCATAGGGAGTAGGCGCTACATAATACGAACCATCGGGTGTGCTTATTGAACCTCCAGAGCTGCGTATGGATCCATCGACATTGTAGAGCGTCACACTCGCTTCATAGATCGGCGTCGTACCATTGGAAGCATACACATGACCCGTGAGCAGTGCGCGACGCGTCAAGGTAAAATTCACTCCAGTTTTATTTTCGCCGCTAGCGACCGTGACTGATTGTTCTGAAACAATAAACGTTGCTGTCGGTTCATCAGCGGTACTGCGGTAATTGTATACGGTATACGTACCGGCATTATCAACGGTAATAGAGTAGGCTCCGGCTGCATCGGTCGAATCGCCATCAGTCGTGCCGAGCGTTGCATCCTTCGCAAATATAAACATGGTCGTGACTGGAGTTCCATCGGTGTGAGTGACGGTGCCTGAAATACTGATTGCGAGAACGTCGTGCCAGAAAAATATACCAACGAGGGTGAAAAAACTAAAAAAAGTAGAAAGTAAAAATCTTTTCATATGAACGCGCTTAATGATCTGAATGATAAAATACATCGAAAATTTAATAATGACACAAAATTTTATTTTTCTCTGGAGTTTACGTATACTAAAACTATAATCAGTATAATACTCTATGATGGAATTGCAAATCGGTGTAAAAGCGCTTTTTACACCGTCTCAAGAGGGCTACTTTTAAAAATAGTGTGATAATTTTTGAGGCAATTTTTAAGACACTGCCTATATGTTTCTTCGATATACTGATAACCTTCGTCTTTTAAGTGCTGCACGACGATCGGACGAATCTTCGCAAGCATGCGATTCGAAAGTTTTGGAAAGAGGTGATGTTCAATGTGACACTCGATAAAGGCATTGCCGCCCATGCCTTGTTCCAGAAGCGCGATTCTACAAACGCATTGTGTCGTGTTTCGTGCGTTCCGGTGATTCCGATGCCGTAGTAGGCGTAGGAAATAATGATTATGCCAAAGATTTTGAATAAGATTCCGGTTTGTGCAAATATAAGGAATCCGCTCGCAAAGAGCAGTATGCGTAGCAGAAGATATACAAATTCCATGCCGTGCCGTTGCCACCAATTTTGAGTTTTTACGATATTGTGGACTTTTTCCGAAAGCGCTTCGAAATTTTTTTGTGAAAGCTGAATTTCCATAGTTCAAAAAAATGGAATCAGTAAACTTGCCTGTTAGAAACGCAAAATAACTTTTACCATATTCATATTATCAACTATACCGGTTGTATAATCAATATGCCAGTATTGACGCAATAGGGAAGAATTGCTACGTTAGGCATGCTGACGAAACATGCGGCAAGAGAGTTTTTTTTCTTCAATGAAATTGTTTCTTAATTTTGACATGCTCACATATTATTATTGCTGATGCCCACCAGCCGATATATACTATAATAAGTTGTTTTTACAATCGAAAAAGCAAACTTTTATAACCGTCGGCAGTGTCATGCTTTGCTGATTGCTCGCCGATAAATAATTTTGAATACTTTCTATGAATAAACGCATCCTCTTTCTCCTTGCAGGTATTATTGTGATTGAGTTGATCGGCTTGTCTCTTGGTCTTATCCGAATCAAACAGTCACAGAATCAAACGAACCAAGAAGCTGGCGGTAACTGCGGCGGGATCGCAGGTCTTGAATGTCCCGAAAATTATGTGTGCTATTATCCCGAAGATGCGAATTTTCCAGATGCCATGGGCGAATGCATTCCTCAATACGTTGACAGAGGCAGTGTCAATACGGGTGTTTCCGACTGGCCAACATATACGAACGAACAATACAACTTTTCTATTCAGTACCCCAATGATTGGGGCGTGACTACTTATTCACCAGTGGAAACTCATTTTACTCCTTTGAGTGGAGAATCCATGAAGTTTATTGTTTTCGATTATAGTGACGCGCCAGCAACGGCTACTGAAATGACTGGCCTAGGTTTTACAAAACAAGAACTCGATCAGAAAAAAACTGAAATTACAACGAATGCCGCTACACAAAATATCAATGATGCACCGGTTTACATGAGCGGTGCGTATGATAAATCAGCGGCTACGCTTATTCGGAAGGCTGAATTTTTTGTTGGTGATGATTATGTGCTTTTTACTATGCCAGTTATGAGCAATCTGCTACCAGATAGTAAGTATGTTGTTGATTTTGGATCGCCCGAACAATTAGATGCAATGATTGCTCAGATTGAACGCGGAGAAGCAGGAAGTGATGCAACACAAAAAGTTGAAATGTTTGACGCAATGCTTCGCACATTGCAAGTGCAATAATCCACTACAATGAATCAACTATGATAGATTTTGACCGATCGTTTCAATTTCAAAGTGTACAAAATCTCCCTTTTCAATATGCCATGCTTTCGTAAAGCCCCATCCGTTCCATTTCCAAATAGCAACATGTTTCGTCACATCATGGCCTTTGTGAATAATCTCCTTCGATGACGATAAGGTCATTTTTTCCGTCATTATCAATATCCGCGATACTCAATTATTCAAATAAAGGTCTATTTTTTACATTTCACATTCTTTACCCCAATAAATACACGGGGTGAATATTTTCTCCTTTTATTTTATTTTCTTTATCAGCGTAACTTAACAGCACATCTATCTTTGGGTATGTTTTTTTGAAATGCTTCATGCTTTTTGTTTCTGTTTTGTTCAGATACTTTTTTGTTTCTATAGCTACCATTTTTTCATCGCCAAGATTTATCACAAAATCCATTTCATTTTTCTGCTTATCACGCCAGAAGTTGAATGCTTTATGGGCTTTTATCAACTCCATCGCGAGACCATTTTCTAATACTGCGCCGCTATCATTTCTGTTTGAAAGTTTTCGAAAATCCTTTGCAATCACGTTACGAAGGCCTGTATCAAAAAAATAGACCTTGGGATTTTTGATGATTTCTTTTCTTCTGTTGCTGAAGAACGGGCGAATGAATCGACAGATATATGTTTTTTCTAACAAATTGAGATATCTTTTGAGCGCCTGATAAGGAAACTCTGATAGTCGCGAGAGTTCCTGGTATTCGATGAGATCACCAATCTGCAGAGCAAGTGCTTTCATGAGATTCTGTAATTTATAGTCATCGATTAAGCCTACAATATCGCGCACTTCTCTTAAGAAGTAGGTGTTCATGATATTGGTAAGGATGGTTTTTTTTATTTCAGGATTTGATGCAAGGACGACTTCCGGATATCCACCAAATATGAGATATTCTTCATAGAATCTTGAGAAAATTTTATGAATTTCATCTGAAGGGTCTTTTATATTTTCTCTATCAGCGAGTCTATTTTTTTTATATTCTTCATATACTCCCAGATAGTCGGGATTCCGTGCGCGCAGGAATTCTTCAAAATTAAATGGAAAGAGTTCCAAGATGAACACCCTGCCTACAAGATATTTCACAGCTCGAATAGTAATGTCTATTGCACTTGATCCTGAAATAATGATTTTAATTTTTTCGGTATCGTAAATATATTTGAGAATTCGCCCACCCTCTTTTGCATACTGAAATTCATCGATAAAGAGAATTTTTTTTCCTTTCACGTGAACACTGATGAATGTGTCGGGATCTTTTTCGAATGTGTTCAGAACCTCTCTATCATCAAAGGAGAGGGTATGAACACTTTCTTGGTCCTTGAGGATATGTTGGATCATTGTACTTTTTCCTGATCGTCGTGGACCTACAATGGCAAGAATCTCAGGTGCGTGGAGATATTGAAAAATGTTATGTTCTAAATTACGCTGAATATACATATATTTTTAGAATTTCTTCTAAAATTATTTTCATTGTAATTTTAGTTCTAACTAGAATTTTTGTCAAGAGAATTTTAGTTAGTACACAAAAATTTCATTTAAGATGAGAGCTTTTAGCCATGTCTCTTTGTTGTCGGGGATGTGGGACTTGAACCCACGACCTCCTGCTCCCAAAGCAGGCGCGCTAGCCAGCTGCGCCAATCCCCGTCAAAATCAACTGGATTGAAAAAGTATAACATTTTTTCTCGTCTTCCTGAAGTTTTTTAAAAAACCCTTTATTTTCGCTTAAAAAATTGTTTGTTGGTTCCATAATGAGAGGAGAGTATTTTAATATTGTCGAATAAAACTTGACAATTTTTTTATCTTTAATAAAATGAAAATAGAATATGTACGTTTACACAAATTGACAAAATTGAGCTAGTCCCTACGCGGCCCAAATTTTCAGAACTCTTTAGTGAGCTTGTGATCTCACAAATCTCTTTCATCATGTACCTTTTCATTCAGAGATCACCAACTCCCTGAAGGGTTCGCTAGCAGTCCGAAAAGGTCGCTGAAGGTCTCGTCACCCTTCAGGCTTAAGAATCCTTCAGCACCTCAACCGTTAACTTCACAGCTATGATGTACCCCACAAAGTACACAAAAGGCAATAAGAAGTACGGGAGGAGCCTAGGATCTGCGGCTCTCAGCATCATGCTGATAGCAGGGATTCTGGCCGGGCTACTGGCAGGGGAGGGCGATTACGATCACACGGAGGTGGAGCCTCTCCGAGTGATGTACCTTTTAAACCAGGCGCAACACAACATGCGCCGAACGGAGGTGTTACAATGCTAACGCATTGCTACACAAGGCCAGAAAGCATTCGCTTTCTGGCCTTTTCACATACATACAAAACTTGCATTTTTTACAAAAGACAAGTAAGTTCGAAGTGCTTGAAACATGCTTACCGAAAAAAGACAGAGGAAAGAGCAACAGAAAATTCCGAAAAACACACAAGATGCTTTCGGAATCAAGCAACATAGAAAGGAGAAGTGATGAAAAAGAGAGATTGGCACCTTATTATTCTGTTTACCGCGAGCTTGCTGCTTGGGATACTCATCGGCATGACACTCGCCACCGTGAAAAGCTCCGCAGCAGACAACGAAGTAGAGCATTTGAAAGCGGCGCGCAGTGCTGGAGATGGTGAATCACAAATCAGTTGGAGTTGTACGGTTGGAAATGTTGAGTTGAAAATCACCCCCAGCACGATCAAGTTCGTCAACCGACAAGCGCTCAATGTCTGGGTTCACATCTTTCTCAAAACAGGGGACAAAGACGACAACTGGGCTTTGATCGCCAAGTTCCATCTTGGTAACCCAATGCAGAAGACTCGTATTGGATCGTTGGGAAACCCACAGCAGTTCGTGCAACTCGATCAAGTGATCGGGTTACGGAAACTTGCGTCCGGCGATGTGCTGTGGATTCAAGTAGAAACGTTTGAGCAGAAAACTCAAAAGCTGTTCAAACGAATTTTGCCCTCGGAACCGCGCACAAAGCGGGAGAAGCCAACTGATGCTACGAGTACCAGCTTTCTTGGGAATGCGCAGACAGCTTTGGAATAGGTACTTCAACATCCTACTCTCTCGAGAGAATTCGCCCTGCTCCTGAAAGTTAAAGTTCACTGGACTTTCTTTTTCCTACTCGAAAGAGTATCGAGTAATCGAGATGACATAGCTCTGAGGAGGCTATAAAAATCCATCATCTCTTTTACTCAGATGCTCTTTTTTCTTTTCTTGCATTTTTCATAATCATTCGATATAATCCTAGTACAGAACTAGGATTTATATGCGTACGTCACTCAAAATTTCAGAGCGACTCCACTATGCGTTTTTACTGATGACCGCTCTTGCAAGTGTGCATGAACGCAATATTTGGTTGAATCTCAATCAAATAGCCGAGTACTTTCGACTGTCGCAAGGCTACCTCGAAGAAATCGTCGCGCCGCTCCGTAAACACAAACTTGTGAAAAGCAGGCGGGGTGGCAAAGGAGGTTATCGACTCGCCAAAGCACCGCAACGTATTGATTATCAAAGTATCGTGCGCGCTATTGAAGGACCGACTGAAATTATGCAGTGCGAAAGTTGTTTCCTTCACTTGGATTGTATTACTGAACCTGTGTGGCAGGAAATGCAAAACATGATTGCCACCTATCTCAGTAAAAAAACACTCCGTGACACACTTGCACACCCAAAGTATTCCAGTATTGCGAAAATTTTTCTGCCTTCATAATTTTTATCTCTTATTTTCATGACACCTCTTCTCAATATACGTAATCTTGAAGTCACGTCGGATCGCAAAAAAATCATTCAACAATGTTCCCTGCATATCCGCAAGGGAGAAGTGCACATTATTATGGGACCAAACGGTTCGGGAAAATCAACCCTCTGTCACACGATTATGGGGCACCCACAATACCGTGTCACTCGAGGCTCGATGAAATTCAATGATGTGAATCTTCAAAAACTTTCACCAACAGAGCGTGCAAAACTCGGCCTCTTCCTTGCATTTCAGTATCCTCAAGCTCTTCCCGGTGTAAGTCTTGGGCAAGTGATGCGAGCTACTGCTCACAGTATGCCGCTTCCCAAATTGAAACAAGCACTCCAAAACGCTCTTCAGAGTATGCAACTTGCGGAAGAATTTGCGACTCGATCACTCAATGAACATGCGTCCGGTGGAGAAAAAAAACGTTTAGAAATGGTGCAACTCATGCTTTTGAAACCGAAACTTGCGATTCTCGACGAAATTGATTCCGGTATTGACATCGACGCGCTTAAACTCATTACACAAGCAATTAACGAACAACGCGCTCAACAGAAAACAAGTTTTCTCATTATCACTCACTATCCGCGATTGTTGCAACATCTCACGCCAGATCGTGTGCACATTATGATGCACGGACGCATTGTTCATAGTGGCGATAGCACGCTCGGAAAGCAACTGGAACAAGAAGGTTATGCTGCATTCGAATATACACACAAACTCACTCGAACTCTCCGAAAGAAACAGACTACGCAACGCGACTGATTCATTTCACCCTATGTCGAAAACGAAACCTCATACAATACAACACCCTCAAGAAAATTACACGGCTGGATTTCGCATGCCGGAACGTGCGGTTTTTAAAGCTCGCAAGGGACTGAACGAAAAAATCATTCAACAGATTTCACAGCATAAACAGGAACCGCAATGGATGCGCGAGTTTCGTTTGCAAGCGTATGCTCTTTTTCAAAAGAAACCCATGCCACGTTGGGGCGCGGATCTTTCGGCGATTGATTTTAGCGACATTTATTATTACCTCAAACCTACACGGCAGTCCGAAAAACGCTGGGAAGATGTGCCTTCTGAAATCAAAACAACGTTTGATCGTTTAGGAATTCCACAAGCGGAACGAAAATACTTAGCTGGCGTTGGTGCGCAGTATGAATCTGAGGTTGTGTATCATAGCTTACAAAAACACCTTGAAAAAAAGGGTGTGATTTTTGTGGATACGGATACGGGTTTGCGGAAGTATTCGAAAATTTTCAAAAAATATTTCGGTACTGTTGTGCCGCCAGGGGATAACAAATTTGCTGCGCTCAATTCCGCTGTGTGGTCTGGAGGAAGTTTCTTGTATGTTCCGCAAGGGGTCCACGTGGACTTGCCGCTGCAAGCGTACTTTCGCATCAACGCAGAAAAAATGGGTCAGTTCGAGCGGACGCTCATCATCGCAGAAGAGGGGAGTTCCGTGCACTATGTAGAGGGTTGTACGGCTTCAACCTACAGCTCTGGATCACTCCATAGTGCGGTCGTTGAAATCATCGTTAAGCGTGGCGCACACGTACGGTACACGACGATCCAAAATTGGGCGAAGAATGTTTATAATCTCGTCACGAAACGTGCGGTGGCGTATCAAGATGCTGTTATGGAATGGGTGGACGGCAATCTTGGTAGTTTTAAAACTATGAAGTACCCGTCAGTGTATCTTATGGAACCGGGCGCGCGAGCGGAAATTCTTTCTCTTGCTTTTGCTGCTGACGGACAACATCAAGACGCGGGCGGCAAAGTCATTCATGTTGCGCCTCATACGAGTTCACGCATCATTTCAAAATCAATCAGTAAAGGAACTGGACGTACGAGTTATCGAGGCTTATTGAAGGTCCATCGCGGCGCGACCGATGTAAAATCTCGTGTTGTATGTGATGCGTTGATGTTTGGAAAATATGCACGATCCGATACCTATCCGACAATAAAAATCGACGAGCTGCAAACGCAGATTGAACACGAAGCAAGTGTGAGTAAAATCCGGGACGAACAATTATTTTATTTGACGAGTCGCGGGGTGACTGAAGATGAAGCGCGCGGTTTGATTGTCAACGGTTTCATCGAGCCGATCGTAAAGGAACTGCCGATGGAATACGCAGTCGAACTCAACCGACTTATTGAAATGGAAATGGAGGGCTCGGTAGGCTAGCGGTGAATAATGAATAAATGACAACAGATATACTTTCATGCAATTGAACGGAACAAAAATTATCATACGCAAAGAAAGTCGGTCAGAGTGTTTCCACCTTACTTCTGGCGAATCTTTACTCTACGTTGTTTTTTATACGCCACGAACGCAAACACAGAAGATAGAATTTTGTCTTGAAGGCCTAGGTGCGAACGTGACGATTATTGGTTGGGATATACATACGCAAGGCAAGACACAGATTCAGCATCATGTGAGTCACCGAGCTCCGGATACAGTGAGCCGAACCTACGTGCGTTCACTCATCGGCGGTGCGGCAGAGAGTGTGTTTCATGGACTCATTCACATACAGAAAAAAGCGCATGGGAGCGATGGAATTTTTGTGCATAACACTCTGCTTGCTTCTCATCGAGCGCGAGGCAGAGCAGAGCCAACCCTTGAAATCGAAACAAGCGATGTCGTACAAGTGAAGCACGCGGCAACTGTTTCGACATTTGACGCAGAACAGCTGTATTATCTCGCGAGTCGCGGCCTACACGAAATCGATGTGAAGAAACTCCTTATGGAAGGATTTGCAGAAGAGTTATTGCAACATCTGCCAACTGAAGTGTGCAAGCAGATTCGCCCGCTCATCGACAAAAAACTTCAAGGGATTATCGCCGAGTAGACTTTCGCTTGTAAGAGACGAGTTTTGATCATACACATAGAAGAAGGAAGATTGTGCTTTCGAAACACACTGTGCAGTGTTAGTGCCTCGACAGTGATAATCCTCCTCGTATGACTTGCTCATAAAACGTATCGTCACTCAAAAATCGAAAAGGGCTATAACCAACAGGTCAGCCCTTTCCACAATGTGCGGTTTTTTTAACCGCTGCTCTGCACCCTGCAGAGCGCGTACCCCCGAAGGAGTCTGAAGGAATTCATGTCTCATCCTCAGGACTTTCGCACGATTTATGCGTCTATCCCTCGGCTGAGTTTATGTTAGTCTACTCACAACCAACCTGCAAGTGGCGCTACTCGATGGCGCCGAGCCCACGGACATTGCCGAGTTGATGCCAGCGGGCCAAATCCCGCCCCTTCTGCTTGAGCTCCTCGATACGGTCTGTTCGCCCTTGCACAGAAAGTACCGCGCCTTCGCGGACCTGTCTGGGTGAGAGGACTGCTTTGTAAGAGGGACGACTTCCATACCCCTCTTGCACAATATGCAAGGAGATTGGGACGACTCCAAGATTCATTTCTTACTCCTCCAAAAAATCGTCTAGGTCTTCCCTTCCTCCGCAAGAGGAATTACCATAATATAGAGGAAGACCGCCATGCCACCGAAATTACCTGAAAGATTCTCATTTGTCAATACATTTTGACGGAAGTCTATCTTTTTAGCTTACTTACAAGTAAAATATTCTTCATCCTATGCAAAAAATTCTCATTGGCACGACGCGCGAATTTGCAAAATATCCCACCAAACGTTACTCAGTCAAAGGACACGATATTTTGGTAAGTCACGTTGGCGACAAATTTTTTGCTACGGACGCGCTTTGTACTCATGAAGAAGTATCGCTTTCCGAAGGCACCCTCGAAGGGCCGATCATCACCTGCGCAGCGCACGGCGCGCAATTTGATGTACGTACCGGTGAAGCGCAACGTTTCCCGGCAGTCGAAGGGCTCCGAACATATCCACTTGTCGTCGAAGGAGAACATATTTACATCCTCTTCGAAGCTGCAGAGAAGTAATGTATATGCGCAGGCATTTTTCAAATCTCACATCATACTCTCTTAGCCATCAAATATGACATCACAACTTACCGATATCAAAAAACAATTTCCTATTTTCCAGAATCACCCAAAACTTGTATATCTCGATAATGCTTCCACAACGCAAAAGCCACAGCGCGTCATCGATGCGCTCAATCATTTTTACACGCATGCGAATGCGAATGTTCATCGCGGAGTATACAAACTCAGTGAAACTGCCACTGAACTTTTTGAACGCACACGCGATACGATCGCGAAATTTATTAACGCGCGTCATCCGCACGAAATTATTTTTACGAAAGGCACAACTGAAAGCATTAACGCGATTGCATATACATGGGGTGAGCAAAATATCACCGCAGGGAATGAGATTGTTGTGAGTTTACTCGAACATCATTCCAACTTCGTACCTTGGCAACAGCTTGCGCACCGCAAAAAAGCAGTATTCAAAGTTATCCCGCTTACTGATGAAGGACTGATCACACAAGCGGCTCTTCGAGCAACTATCACGGAACGCACGAAGTTGGTCGCTGTGACCTATGTCTCTAATGTGTTAGGTATTATGCCACCGCTGGAACAGATTATTGGACAGGCGCATAAAGTTGGCGCGAAAGTTCTTGTTGATGCAGCTCAAGCGGTCGCGCATCTTCCTGTTGATGTGCAGAAACTCGACTGCGATTGGCTTGTGTTTTCCGGTCACAAAATGTATGGGCCCACGGGAGTCGGTGTGTTGTACGGTAAAGAAGCGTTGTTAGAATCTATGCCACCGTTTTTGTACGGCGGAGGCATGATCGATGAAGTGCAAATTCAAGATACAAGCTTCGCACGGTTGCCAGAAAAGTTTGAAGGTGGCACTCCGCCAATTGCGGAAATTGTCGCATTGCATGATGCAGTGCATTTCTTACAAACGTTGGAAATGCACGAAATCCAATCGCATGAGAAAATTTTACTTCAAAAAGCATTCAAGGCTCTGCAAAAAATTCCACATATCCAAATTCATGGCCCGCACAATACTAAACATTGTTTGGGAGTCATATCGTTCCAAATAGAAGGCATCCATGCCCATGACGTTGCAACGCTCGCCGACGAAAAAGACGTTGCACTCCGCGTTGGACATCACTGCGCACAACCTCTTATGCAGCATTTACGCGTTCCTTCTACGTGCCGCGTGAGTTTCGGCGTTTACAACAACGAACATGATATTGAAATACTCTGTGAGGCGCTTCGTTATGCGAAAACAGTATTTCATCTCTAAAAATTTCAATTGCATTTCTCATGAACATCTATGCATAATCTCTATCGCGAATACATTCTGGAACATTATAAACACCCGCAAAATTTTGGTCATCTTCACAAAAAAGACATCTCTGTTGATGAACGCAATTCGACGTGTGGCGATACACTTCATCTGGAAATTCGCTTTAACACACAAGGGAGTGTAGAGGATATTGCGTTCACGGGCGATGGATGCGCGATCAGCCGCGCATCTACATCGCTCCTTACCGAAGCGGTTAAGCAAAAAACAAAAAAAGAAATCGCGCAACTCACGCACAAAGAAGTGTATGATTTGTTGGGCGTGCCTATCAGTCCAGGCCGAGCACAGTGTGCATTGCTTCCGCTTCAGGCACTCAGAAAAGTTTTGCAAGTTGACCCTCAAAGGAAAAAACTATGAATACCCCAAAGAAAAAAATTCAGGAGATCAAAAATCAACTCAAACAGGTTTTGGATCCGGAATTAAAAGTGAATATTGTTGATCTTGGACTCGTGTATAATATTGCTTATGACCTTGCGCAACGCAAAGTGCATATCCAAATGACGCTCACGACGATCGGCTGTCCTTTGGGTCCTATGATTGAAAAAGAAGTCAAAGAAAAACTTAAAGATATTGAGGGTATCAAAGAAATTGAAGTTGAACTTGTCTGGGAACCGGCGTGGAATCAAAATATGATCACAGAAGAGGGGAAACAACAACTTAAATTCGGTTGGTAAACAGGCCCCTTACCCTGTTCCAAAAACGTAAATACGCCGCGCTTCCTATGCGCGGCGACTTATATAACACCAAAAAGTTTCACAGTAAACACGATGTACAATAAAATGTAGAATAATCCCTCCCAAATATGGAGACGCTTCGAAATACCGGAAATAGCAAAAAGGAGAGTCGTAATAATGAGTACTGGCAATCCGATCGCGTAGGTCTTTTCGTCGACATTTAAATCGGCGAAAAGACCTGGGATACCCACAACGACAAAAGCATTGAAAACATTCGAACCAAAAATATTTCCGAGGGCAATATCTGCCTTTTTTTGTAAACCTGCTTTGACTGAAACTGCGAGTTCTGGTAGCGATGTGCCGGCCGCTACCGCTGTCACCGTAATAACACCCGTGGCTATATTAAGTAGAGTAGAAAGTTCGATCACCGATCGCACCAAAAATTTGGCGCCGAGGATTAAAGCAGCAAAACCCAATATCAGAATGACGATATCGAGCGCACGGATCTGCGGGCGTTTGGATTTTTGATTTTTTAGTTCATCCGAATTTTGATCATCATGATACAGGACTGTATACGCAAGATAAATCCCGTATCCAACGAGAAGCAAAATCGCTTCTGCAAAATTTACTTGTTTATCATAACTCATCAGAATCAAAAAAACGGTGCTGATAAAAATCAATGGGATGTCAAGATCAACAATATCTTTCGTGACCGCAAGTTTTTTTGCAACGACCGCAGATGCACCTGCGATAATGAGAATATTAAAAAGATTTGAACCAACGGCATTGGCTACAGGAACGTCCAGTGCACCTTCGAAAACTGCAATGAGTGAAGACGCAAGTTCTGGTAGTGATGTTCCTGCACCAACGATAGTAACTCCTACAATAAAAGGAGTGAGTCCTAACGCCAGACCTATCTTTTCGCTACTCGTCAGCAGCCAATCTGCGCCTTTCACTATGGCGGCAAGTGAAAAAAGGAACACGATGATCCAAAAAATGAGCATATTTTGTTTTTAAATTTTATATTCGATCGGTGGCTGGGGGCAGGATCGAACTGCCGACGCCAGGATTTTCAGTCCTGCGCTCTACCACTGAGCTACCCAGCCAAGCGCGTGGGCATACCTGGAGTTGAACCAGGGACCTCAGTCTTATCAGGACTGCGCTCTAACCAACTGAGCTATATGCCCGAGAGTACACTCAAAGTAACAAAAAAAATATATTTTGTAAACGATCAGAAAAAGAGCCTTCCGGCTCTTTTTCTTTTTTTTATCAACTGAAAGTGATAGAATCCTTTTCCCAATAATGGGTTCAAACATCGATTCATTCCATCAATGAAGTAAACTTGCATTGATGTCGACCACGACTTGTAAGCATACTTCGAGAGTATGCTCCAAGTATTACTCCTTAGAAAGGAGGTGATCCATGGACAGCTTCCGCTACCCATGCCTTGTTACGACTTCGTCCCTGTCACCAGCCCTACCTTAGGCTCTGCTATTCGTGCAGAAATTTCGGGTATTGCCGGCTCCCTTGACGTGACGGGCGGTATTGAGATATTTGTTTCCAAATTCTCACACCACTGGGCAAACGGTTTTCCCGTACCCTAGCGGTTCCTGTAATGCTTCTTAGAATAGGATCGAATTTTTGCATACAGGTTCGGCCCTTCATCCCGACGTATCAGGATTACTACGGCCTCTGCTGACTCCTTGTTAGATTCGGAAGTTGCGTTGCCGCAATTTCCTTACTCGGTTTCAATTTCATCACGATATTCTATCATTCCCCGAGCACCCTAACAAGATCTCCCTGGGTCACTTTTATCACCATTTTTTCTCATCTTCGGTCTTCCGTCACTTATCTTGTTTATGAATAGTAGATCGCTTCCTCATGTACACGCAGAGTCGCGCACAAGATAAGCCTTTCGAAGACTCAAGCTGAAAAATGTTACTTTCGCCCTTCAGTGCATACCTCGCGATATGCACCTGCGATTTCACTTAAGGTAGTCTACTGCCACCTTGTCAGACTTCCACTGACTGGTTGATAAAAACTGCCAGGCGTCCCGTGTACAAAGCCCGAGAACGTATTCACCGCGCCATGGCTGATACGCGGTTACTAGCGATTCCAACTTCATGAGGTCGAGTTGCAGACCTCAATCCGAACTGGGGCGAGTTTTATGGATTTGCTAAGCGTTGCCGCTTTGCGACCCGCTGTGACTCGCCATTGTAGCACGTGTGTAGCCCTGGACGTAAGGGACACGCTGACTTGACGTCATCCCCTCCTTCCTCCCTCTTAAAGAGGGCAGTCTGGTATGAATATACAACATACCACGGGGGTTGCGCTCGTTTTCCGACTTAACGGTACATCTCACGACACGAGCTGACGACAGCCGTGCATCACCCTGCCTATGGTTCCTTGCGGCACACCCTCATTTCTGAGAGCTTCCATAGGAAGAATCCAGGTAAGGTTCCTCGCTTACCATCGAATTAAACCACATGCTCCACCGCTTGTGCGGGCTCCCGTCAATTCCTTTGAGTTTTAGCCTTGCGGCCGTACTCCCCAGGCGGAGTGCTTAAAGCGTTAGCTTGAGTAAACGGCACTGATAGGGTCGAAACTACCAATGCCTAGCACTCATCGTTTACGGCGTGGACTACTAGGGTATCTAATCCTATTCGCTCCCCACGCTTTCGTTCTTTCAGTGTCAGGATTGTTCCAGCAGAATGCCTTCGCCTTTGGTGTTCCTGCCGATATTAACGCATTTTACTGCTACACCGGCAATTCCATCTGCCTCTCCCATCCTCGAGCCTTGCAGTTTCGAACGCGGCCCTCATGTTGAGCATGAGGATTTAACGTTCGACTTACAAAGCCACCTTTGAACGCTTTACGCCCAATAAATCCGGGTAACGCTTGAGGCCTTCGTATTACCGCTGCTGCTGGCACGAAGTTTGCAGCCTCTTATTCCTCAGGTACCATCGCTGGTTTTTCCCTGAGAAAAGACTTTTACACCCCGAAGGGCTTCTTCGGTCACGCGGCGTCGCTCCCTCAGACTTTCGTCCATTGGGGAAGATTCTCGACTGCAGCCACCCGTAGGTGTCTGGGCAGTATCTCAGTCCCAGTGAGGCGGGTCGTGCTCTCACACCCGCTACCCGTCATAGCCTTGGTAAGCCGTTACCTTACCAACAAGCTGATGGGACATAGGCCCCTCCTTCACCGAAAAACTTTCTTCTGATAGCAGACGCTACCAGAACGTACGGAGTATTAGCCCCACTTTCGCGGGGTTATTCTCCTGTGAAGGGTAGGTTACCAATGTGTTACTCACCCGTTTGCCACTGTCCGTACCTTGCGGTACGAACCGTTCGACTTGCATGCCTTAAACACGCCGCCAGCGTTCACCCTGAGCCAGGATCAAACTCTCATTAAGAAGCATAACCTTTGAGATTATGCTCAATACACCAGAATATCCTTAAGCATTGCTTAAGGAGAATTGACGTTTGAAATTTTGAATCTTTAATGGTGCACTTAAAGATCCACCGTACAAAAATGTACGGAGATTCTATCACGTTTCAATTGACAAAGTCCGAGCATTTTGCCCACAACAACAACTCAAAATCAAGCGGTCATCATTTTCGAGAGTAACTCTATAATAATGTGAAAGGCTGTGCATGTCAAGGAAAAATGGAAGGTAAAAAGCGAAGGGGTCGCTGCACCTGCGGAGGTGAATGCAACAACTCTCTTCGCTTCTTTTCTTCGTAACAAAATTACGATGTACAATCAAGTTGTGTGTTTGTTGTCGAAGGTGCGGGAGATTCTTCAGCGCACGTGTGTTCTCTGAAAGAAGAGCTTCGCACGGAGACGGAGAACGTCATCAAGCGCAATGAACGTGGGTGCGAATATGCTCAGCGCGGTCGTGAGTGCTACAGAAATCACGAACACTAAAGGTATGCGCGTTTCCTTATGCAACAAGCCGATAATAATAACCTCTGCGATAGCCGCGAGGATTACTGGTAGACCTGCGGGCATGAGAGCGAGTAAAATCAGTGGCCAATTCTGCTGGGCTTCTTCCTTCATGAGATACATCGGCGCCGAAAGTCCGCATGCGACGAAAGCTGAGAGTGTAATGCTTGCAACGTGCAAATTCCCGAGCGCAAGCGCAAGCACACTCGATACGCTGCAGAATAGTACTGTTGCGTACAAAGTCAGAGTCGGCCTGCTTTTGTAGAAGCAAAAAAAGATCGTGAGTATCAATGCGGTCGTGACTGCCGCTGTGCTTATCATGAAAATCATGATGCACCTCCTTTCTCGAAAATGGATAGAAACGAAAACCCTTCAACGAACTTTGATACCGTCGCAATGTTGTTACGACCCTGTTGCTCAATGCCATTACTATTATCATTTAATTCCGTGACAAAAGCGCATTCGTCGACAGTCCTGTTACGAAATCACCCTACGATTCGTTTTCTTTTTGCAGCGCGCCATGTGGCGATTTTTTTGTGATCTCCTGAAAGCAACACTTTTGGTACTTTCAAGTTCTCCCAGACCGCTGGACGAGTGTACTGTGGATACTCCAAAAAACCCTCTTCCGAAAATGACTCGTCTTGCGTCGACTCGTTTTTTCCTAATACACCAGGGATAAGCCTCGTTACTGCATCAAGAATAATCAGTGCTGGAAGTTCTCCTCCGGTGAGGACATAGTGCCCGATAGAAATTTCTTCGTCAACAAACTTTACGACACGTTCATCAACGCCTTCGTAATGGCCGCATATTAAAATCAGTTGATGATATTTTGAAAGTGTCTGTGCTTTTTTTTGTGTGAATATTTTTCCACGAGCCGAGAGCAAAATCACTCGCGAAGATTTTTTCCTTGGCACAGCACGAAGCGCGCATGCGATCGGCTCCACTTTCATTACCATTCCTGGTCCGCCGCCGTACGGAGTATCATCAACGATTTTGTGTTTATCGAACGCAAAGTCTCGAATGTTATGAACGTAAAAACGCACAAGTTTTTTTGCTTGCGCACGTTTCATGATGCTTTCATCAAGATAAGAATCAAAAATATTTGGAAATATCGTGAGGAGATCAAAACGTTTGAATGTTGGCATAAATGAAAGTATACAATCTCATTGACGGCTAGAGCTTAACTTAAAAATTTTAGATGAATTCTAACCAAAATCCCCCAGAAATGGGGGAGTTTGGATTTTTTGAGAACGATGCGAAATTTTAAAGTTTCAGATCGTCCATTCCACTTTCATCCATTCCTGCGCTTTCATGAGAAGATGGACGATTACCGCCCTTACGATCTCCTTCTGGTTCGAGAATCTTGAGATTCACTCGAGCTTGGTGTTTGGCACCAACGACACGGAGGAGAGTTCTGATGGCTTTGGCTGTTTGACCTTGCCGACCAATCACTTGACCTAAGTCAGTCGGATTCACTTTCAGGGTGATGAGTACACCCATTTCATCGACCGTACGGACTGCTTCAACGGCGTCAGGATTATCTACGATCGATTTCACAACGTAATCAACGAATTCCTGATCTTTGTATTGAGACATAAGGTGGTATTAAGAGTTATATGTGTAGGTCACCCATCCGTAAGTTACCCTGACAAACGCTCTCACTTCGACCTTTACATAGTATTTCAAAAGCGTTGATTCAGGTTTTGTAAAGTACGAACGAGAGACTCAATGATTGAGATTATACCTTATTTCTGCAAAAAGTCAAACGCGACGTTTTCGTATTTTTACGGCTGAAATAAAAAAAATTATGCTTTTGTTGCCTGAGTTTCGTTCTTTGTAGTTTTGAGAGCAGGAGCGGCGCTCGCAGAAGGAGTTGTTTTAGCTGTTTTCTTTTTTGAACCTACGACACGCATTTTCTTACCCGTCAATAGACCAAAATTTATAAAAAAATTATGCATCGTAGCTGAAGGTTTGGCGCCCTTCGAGAGCCAGTACTGAATCCGATCTTTCTTCACATGAGCAGTCTGCTGTTGATGTGGATTATAAAATCCCAAAATCTCACGCGCAGCAGAGGTCGCGGCTTGCGTTTTTTCCTGCAGAACGATACGAAATTGAGGATTGTTTCTTTTACCGATGCGCGAGAGGCGAATAGTGAGCATAGAGAGTAAAATGCTGAAAAGAATAAAGAATAGTGCACAGCAACAGAACTTGTTTGATTGTATAAAAAAGAGTTGTATTGGTCAAGGTTTGCATTCGTCGATTAACACCTGTATACGTAACGAGCCCCTTGATGCAGAGGCTCGGCTTTCAAAAGAGAGTTGAAATTGCAGTTGACTCTCGTTCAAATTTCCAGAAGTTCCAAGAGGTTTTCGATATTAGCGATAACGACGTCAGCTCCTGAAGCACGCAAATGAGTGTGATCAACTGTATTGCTGATGCCAATCGCCAAAATCTTATTGCGGGTGGCGATGACCATATCGTGTGGCCCGTCACCTATGTACGCTGCTGCTCTACAGAATTCGGGCAGTGGAATGTCAACAAATTCTGCAAATCGCTGGATGTGCTGATCTCCCTTCGGGATCTCGTCTGAACCAATAATAAGATCACAGGGAATTTCATATCCCCGAAATAGCACCTCGAGATCGGGTGTTCGAGATCCACTCGTTGCAAAGATCAAACAACCAGCCTTTTGTATCTTACAAAATGTCTCTCGAACTCCAGGAAAAAGCGGCGCCTCTGCTCCATTCGCGAGATGAAAAAAATCATGTACGAGTGTCTGAAGTTGCTGCGTCGAAAAACTGATCTTGTGTTTCTTCAAGACCTCCTCAAATTGCTGCGTAATAGGCGCCCCGGAGGTATGCAGATAATAACGCTGCGCTGCCTCAGTAGAGATTCCGAAAACTGCGACGAGGTCACTGAAGTTACGGGTATAGAGCGGCATGCGATCAAATACAACACCATCTACATCCGTAATGAGGTACTTCGTCATGTCTTACCTCCTTTCCGGCATATACCGTACTTACTCTGATTGTGTTTATCATACGAAAACAGTAGTACGATTGCTCTGATGGTAACGTAGAGACATGTGCTGAGTCAAATACATTTTTTGAACACATAGAAAATTTATGTTATTCTTCTTTCGGTTCAATTTGAACCTTCATAAAGGACTTGCCTCAAGACCTATATGGACACACATGTGCAACAGCCTTGGAGATATGCGCCGAAAGCGAGTGTTACGGTTTTGCCAGAATTGATTTCGTCCTGGACACAAAAAAGCGCCCTTATGTGCTTGAAATGAATACGATTCCAGGATTGCAGAAGGATAGTAATTTTTTTTGTGCGCCGAAGCGGCAGGGATAACGCCTGGAACGGTCTTGCTTTCTTTACTTTACCGTGCCTTGCAGTGAATCCAAACGATTGATAAATTGGGGAGACCCTATGGAAAGAATCGTCTCGCAATATCAAGTTCCGCTCATCCGCCAGCGAATGACCAAAGAGGAGGGGTTCCCTACGGAAGAAGAAGCTAGAACAAACGCATATATTTCGTATATCCTGAATCAAAATGAAAATTGCCAGAGCGAAATTTCAAATTGCGACAACAAGATTATTATGAAACAAGTCTCATAATCTCTCCTTAGCCCTGCGCATGAGCTAAAGTTTGTGCGTGTCTGTGCGTGAGAGCGTCTTCAAGTCTAAGACTTAAAATGCGTGAGGCTCCATTGTGACTGAGAGTCACACCGTACAACGTATTGGCGTGATGCATAGTGACACGATTGTGTGTAATCACAATGAACTGTATTTTTTGTGAAAGCTTTTTTAGGATAGCGGCGAATGTTTCAGAATTCGCTTCATCGAGTGCAGCTTCGACTTCATCCAGTACTACGAACGGTGCGGGATTTGTTTCCAAGATCGCAGCAAGTAATGCTAAAGCAGTTAATGCTTTTTCTCCGCCAGAGAGTGCTTGTACGTTTTTCGTCTTTTTGCCCGGCGGGATTGCGAAAATTTCGATACCTGAGATAATTTTTTTCTGTTTGTTAAGAATTTTCTGCACAAGAGGGAGATGTTCTGCATCGAGTGTGGCTTCTTGCTTTGCCTGTTCTACAAGCGCATGGCTCGTTGGATTTTCGCCCTCTCCAAAAGTCACACTAGGCACTGCATTCTCTGCAGCTTCATTTTCTTTTGCATCTTTTTCTTCGGTGACTAACTTCAACTGTGCTTCGCCTCCGCCAAACAGAACTTTAAAATATGTATGAAAATGTTTGTCTATGAAACGGAACGATTGAGAAAATTGTTTGTGGATCGTCACATCGAGTTCTTCGATAATATGTTCCAAATCTTTAAGCGCAGTCTGCAGATCATCCAGCTGTTTTGAGAGGAATTCGTAACGCTCATGAGTATCGTTATATTCTTTCGTGATATCCGGATCAATACCGCCAATAAGCTCGAGTTGATGCGCGAGATGCTTTATATCACTCTCGAGTTCATGAAAATTTTCGATTGTTTTCTGAAATTTTTGTGCGGCGTGGAGAGTAGCTTCCGTAAGTTCCCGACGCATTTCTTCTAGTAAGTCTTCCTTTTTTGTGAGGATGCGTGTGTGTTCTATGCGTGCAGCTTCCAATTTCTGATTGACGGCATTCAAAGCATTTTGCACATCACGCGCTTCTTGCTGCAATGCAATCAACATATCTTTTTTCTCCTGTTCTTTTGTATGGAACTTGTCGATTTCCTTATACAATTTTTGTAGTTGAGCATCAATGTTATGCAACGTGTCTTGCAACTGCTGAAGTTCTTTATTGAGTGCATCAGAATGTTCGGAAGATTGTTTGTCTTGCACAAGTATCTTCGAAGATCGTAATTCTGACGTAATTTTTTCGTATTCAATCTGTTTACTCTTGAGTGTTTCGGAGAGCATCGTCATGCGTGCCTTCATCGCTTCGTACTGCACACGCGCTTCTTGAATCTGTTGAAGTGCGTGTTCCTTTGTTTTGAGTGCTTCTTGAAAAGCCTGTTGAAATTCTCGAACAGAAGTTGTTATGTGCGTTTGTGTTTCTGGCACTGTCAAAGTGTCTACAAGCTCTGCAAACCGCAACGTCAGTTCTTTCGCGATTTTTTTAATTGATTGAAATGTCCCGACATCGCGTGTGCGCAGGAGCTTTTGCAAAAAAACTTCTTGCTGATGATAGAGTGCCACGATTTTTTTTCTTACCTCATCGAGTGTCAGTGTATCATGTGTTTGTATAGATTCCTTGGCCTTCAATAATTCATATTCTGCAGATCGAAAAACAGTGTTGCTTTTTTCTTGTGCTTCTTGCCTGGACGCGAGTTGTTTTTCTACGCGCAAGAGCGCATATTGCACAGACGAAAATTCTTTCTGCAGGTCTTGTTGCTCAATAGCAATTTCAGCTTGTTTTTTTGTAAGCCAGGCAATGTTCACCTGCCCATATTTTTCCTGTTTTTCCTGCGCAATCTCCCGGCGTCCCTCAAGTCGCGTGATGTCTCTGAGAAAGTCTTGCTTACGTTGTTCGTGTATTTTTATATTTTTTTGTAATTCAGCATAGCTTTCTGTTTGTGTTTTTTCTTTTCCAATAGCATCAATGGTTGTTTGAATTTTCGCTAATTTTCGTTCAAATTCATTCTTTTCTGCCTCAAGTCGCCTGCACATCTGCTCTGTTTGTACTGCTTCTCCATAGAGAGTGTGCAAATAAGAACCGTAGTACTGAACTTGGATTTCTCCGAGTTTTTTTTCCAAATTTTCGCGACGTGTAAGTTTTTTTACTTGTCGTTCGAGGCTCCGCAGATGCGGTTCGATTTCTTGCAACAATGCGCGCGCCTGCTTGAGATTCTCTTCAGTGCGCAGGAGCTTTTGCAGTGATTGATCACGTTTCATTTGCAATGCCCGCACACCAGCAGCTTCATCAAAAAAATATTTTCTTCCTTGCGGCGTTGCATTCAGTGTGTTTTCCACCATACCTTGTCCAATGACCGCATAACTTTTCTGACCGAATCGTGCCCGAGCAAGGAGCAGAAGAATTTCTGCGAGTGTGACTGTATTCTTGTTCAAATAATATTCGGATTCCCCGTCGCCGTAGAGGATGCGTGAGATCACAACTTCGGAATAATCAACATCAATACGGCGATCTTCATTTGAGAGATACAAATCTACCCGCGCAAATCCTAGACGTGATTTTTTCGCTGAGCCATGGAAAATAATATCACTCGCTTTTTTGCTCCGCAGCAGTTTCATGCTTTGTTCCCCGAGCACCCAACGGATCGCATCCGCAACATTCGATTTTCCAGAGCCGTTCGGACCAACAATCGCTGTGAAGGCTTCACGAAAATCAAAGACAACCTTATCGGCGAAAGATTTAAAACCCTGGATTTCGAGTTTTTGAAAACGCATGACACTTGCTACCAATTTTTTATTTTGAGCCCTGCTGCAGCAGCTTGGATTTGCGCTTCTTGCTTCGAAGTTCCTTCTCCGGAGGCAATCAGTTCACGACCAAGATAGACGCCGACCGTAAAGTGCTTCGCATGATCCGGCCCTTCCTCGTGGAGAACTCGATATTCCGGTGTGAAACTTAATTTCTCCTGTGCGACTTCTTGAAAACGCGACTTTGGATCCACATAAAGTTTCTGAGACAGAATTTGAGGAAGCTCTGAGAGCACATGTTGAAGAATAAACTGCTTTGTAACTTCCCAACCTTGATCAAGATACATTGCTCCGAGTACAGCTTCAAAAGCATTGGCTAAAATTGTTTGTCGTGCTTTTGAAGAAGCATCTTTTGCTTCACCGCGACTGAGATATAAAAAATCGTTTAAAGTTAATCGAGCGGCAATTGTAGCGAGCATTTGACTATTCACAAGACTTGCGCGCCAATTCGTAAGTCCTCCTTCGGGTTGATCGGGATATTGATTGTAGAGATATTCTGTAACAATAAGCTCCAACACAGCATCACCTAAAAATTCCAACCGCTCATTATGCGCGAGCGGAAAATCCCGATGTTCGTTGAGGTAGGATCGGTGGATAAGCGCTTGTTGTAAAAGATCAGGATTTTTAAAAAAAATATGCAAAATTTTTTCCAGATGTTGTATATCTTTCGGCATGTCAAAATGTTAACAGATATTATGTTAATGCGACGACTCAGCGAGCCCCTCTTGCGACTGAGTTTGCGGCGGAGTCTGCTGAGTTGAGGTGTTTGTGTTGTGTATGTTTTTACGTTGCTGTGCTTCGGAAGGTTGAGCTGCTGCTTCTGGATCCATAGTCTTAAAAATGGTACCTAAGACGCCGTTAATAAATTTTCCCGAAGCTTCTCCACCAAATGTTTTTGCAAGTTCAATCGATTCATTGATCGCCACTTTCGGCGGAACTTCTTTATTGAAAGAAAGCTCGTAAATGCCAACGCGCAAAACATTGCGATCGACGATTGTTATTTGTTCGAGCGGCCATTCGGGAGCGTATTTTTCGATAAGAGCATTAATGTCGACAAGATGCGCATGCACGCCCTCAACAATGCTCTTTGCAAAACCCTTGTCGTCGAAATCTGGCGCAAATGCTTTTAAATTATGATCCAGTATATTTTCCAATTGTCCCTCTTGACGGCCATTAAAATCCCACTCATAGAGCGTTTGCATCGCAATCGTTCGTGCAAGATGGCGATTAGACATACAATTGAGACAATAAAAGCGTACAGTCTCCTCAGCGTATTAATGCCGATGAGTTTGTGAAGGCGAAGAGGGGGTATTTTTTGCAGCT
>Ga0209343_10000053_pt1 | contig 137242 bp, 155 predicted proteins | sample RifCSPlowO2_02_FD_184026 | JGI IMG/M metagenome (GOLD analysis project Ga0209343, IMG submission 184026) | Groundwater microbial communities from Rifle, Colorado - Rifle CSP2_plank lowO2_0.2 (SPAdes) (version 2) | ecosystem: Environmental > Aquatic > Deep subsurface > Groundwater | place... | reverse complement strand
TCTTTTCCTGTTCTGAAATCTGATATTTTTGAATAGCTAACATAGATAAATATACTAAGAAGAACTAGTTGTTCTATTGAGGATAATTCGGAGATTCATTTGTGCACATATTAATTCTTCTACATTCATTGCTGATACATTGATATATAAAACACCCGTTGCGTGCTGGACAATCAGCGTTTGTTTGACACTCGAAATTATTGGTTGGGCTAAGTGGAACCAGAGTAGGAGTATTATACGTTGGTGTGGCTTGCAATGTAGGTACGCTGTTTATCTGCTGAAACTGTGGGTTTGAAAAATCATATATTGTTTTGATTCGTCCAGCGTAATATGCACCCGCAGCTACAACTGAAAGTAGAAAAACACTAAAGATTATTATAAATACTATTTTTCTTCGAGATAGTAAAAATACATTAGTTTGGGATCCTTGAGTTTCATTATTTGTTTCCATACTACTAAGTATAACAGGAAGATATGTTTGAACAGCCTTAACTTCGAAGTTCTGCAGTTTTTCACATTGTCACTTTGACAATTGGCGTCAAAGGATTAATACTATAATTACTTTATGCAATCTATAAAATATCACACACACAAAGAGCGAGAGAAAGTTTTACAAAAACTAGTACCTATCATACAAAAGCAATTGGGAGATAATTTAATTGCTCTTGCTGTCGGCGGCTCATTTGCTCGTGATGCTGACATTGATTATTCTGATATAGAACTTGTAGCTTTTACTAGAAAATCTCTTGATAACGATTGGGAAATACGAAAAATAGAAGACGGAATGCTGATTGTTGTAGTAGCTGACACAAAAGAAAACTATATAAAGAAATATTTAGATATTTCTGATATTTGGTACGCTTCTGGAGCAGAAAAATTATCTCCAATAATTAATGCAGAATTAATTAATGAAATAAATAGTTTCAAACCAGAAAATATTGAAGCGAAGTGTATGAAACAAATTGATAAAAATTGGTTTAACTTTCAAGAGATTACTGCAAAAGCACTAAACATGATCAGAGAAAATAATCGGGAAGGTTTTTCGTTGGTTTTTCCTCAGATGATAAAAGAATTGGTGATTATTTTGGCATATCTTAATCAAACACCTTTTGTGACATTGGGCTCATATATTTCACAGGCAAAAAATTTCAAAATAAAACCTCATGGATTTGATCAATTAATTCATATAGCGATAAATGGGCAATATAAGAATTTTTCAGTAATCGAAGAAAAAATTAAAGAAGTATTTACTGACTTGGAGTTACTCCTTCAGGAAAAAGACTAAACCAGCTTATTTTTTCTTCTCAAAATAATTATATGCTACCGCGAATGCGTAGCCGGTCAACCATGCAGCACCGGTAAATGTAATGAGTCCAATAATGACACTTCCTATATCGGGTGTTCTTGGAGGCAATGCTGTCAGATCAACGCTATGTATCCAGTAGCTAAAAATTGTCATGAAACTGTTTGTAGCAAACATGCTCCATATGGCACATATGATATAGAGACCTGCAGCAACTACTGCAACTGCATGAGCTTTTGCTTTTGGTTTATACATACTGCGAATCACCTCCTTTCTATATAAATAATAGCAGGAAACACACAGGCCGTAAAGGATCCTAGAAAATTATTTACTTGAGTCGGCTAGAGACTAACAAGACATGAGCTTTTAATACAATTTTCGCGGAGTAGAGGTTAGGCGGGTCGTGTCCAAGACTGGCTTTGCCCTTCTAAAGCTTTAGCGAAGGAGGGTAACAGGCGTTAGAAAGTTGATAGAATATTTATTGTGAAATACAAAGCCGAGTTTTTTCAAACAGCAAGAGGAGATTATCCCGTGGGTGACTTTATAGAAGAACAAGAATTGGCAGTACAAACAAAAATTACTCATCATATTAAGCTACTGACAGAATACGGACCTTACTTAAAACCACCTTTTACCAAAAAACTAGCTAATAAACTTTATGAACTTCGGGTTTCCGGAAAAGTAGCTGTCAGGATTTTTTACACGCAGTTAAATAATACATATTACTTGCTTCATGCCTTTAAAAAGAAAACCCAAAAAACTCCCCGTAAGGAGATTGTGATTGCTCTTGACAGAATTAAACAGATAGTATAACATATATGTTATATGAATAAACGACATTTGGATTTCAACATTTGGCTTAAAGATAAACTTAAGGATCCTGAATTTAAAGCAGAATATGATCGTCAAGAACCGGAATTTGCCGTAATTAGGGCTGTGCTTAGGGCTCGCATGGACAAAGGTATTACGCAGAAACAACTCGCTGAAAAAGTTGGGACAAAACAATCAGCTATTGCACGACTTGAATCAGGAAAAGCAAATCCTTCCATTGGGTTTTTACAAAAGGTGGCTGAAGCTTTGGGAACTACTCTTCAAATAAACTTTACAAAACCTGCGTAGAGTTTTGTTCTAAAATGGTCTAGGATGGTTGAATATGTTGGAAGGTATTACCAAATCAATCAGCGATTTAGCTTCCCTTGAAAAGTCCCTGCACATTTATTATTGATGCACTTACAACCCTCAACGGAGGGAAATCCACAGGCGTCAGAAACTGTTAAGTCCGAATCAATTCCTCTGTTGCAATAGTTTAATATCGTTAGATAAGGCTAAAAAGTTAGTTGAAGAAGTTTGGATGTATTATTCACAATTATTTTCAGTCCCTCTAAACATTTCTCTCGTTTGACTATTGCGATAGATAAACGTTCCATCTCCAAGTGCTTTAAATACTTCCCATTGTTTATTATTTGCCTCTGGGCCCGGGAAACAAGTATTTTTAATAAGCCAATTTAGATAGTCATTATTTGATATAACAGTGGGAAAAGTTCCCTTACTATATACGCATTTTCCACTAATACATATGCCTTCATAATAGTTGGGTGGACAATTTTCACTATTTTGGCAATTGGCACCAGCTCCGTAAATTTGACAATCAGAATCCTTTTTACATACTTGATCAATATTAAGAGTTGGTGACGACGTTGGAATAAGTTGTGGTTTGTTGGTTGGAAAAAAAATCATTTGTACTGAAGTAGGAATAATGCTCGGGTAAGGACCTTGTTTATTATTTGTTGAATGTTTACCTACATAAAATGCTCCCACCCCAAAAACAAGAAAAAATAAACCAACAAAAATTGGAATAGCCAACTTTTTATGAAAAATAAAAGGAAGGAACTGATTATGTTTGTTCTCTGTATTTTGAACTAGTTGTTCCTCTTGAAGTGGTTCATCCATACGATTTCAGTATAGCAGAAATCAAAAAGTCCCAATCTATTCCTCTCTTTAGATAGTTTGATCTAGTTGTGTGAAGCTAAAAAGCGTGTCCAGGTTCGTAACAGACAGCTTGCCCTGAGCGAAGTCAAATGGGTTAGAACTTTTTGGGCACAAATTACTTGAAGAGTTGAGTCAATAAGAGGTAAATATCTTTATGATGGCCGATTAGAATGATATAGATCTCATCTTTTCTCTCTCTATAGACAATTCTATATTGACCAGCTCTGACTCTAAAAATATCTTTATATCCCGTGAGTTTTTCTTTATGTAACTGTACTGTTAGGGATCTTACTTTTTTTACAATTGCAATTTGATCAATTTTATGAATTTTTTTAAGCTCTTTTTCTGCTCGAGAGGATACCGTAATCCTCATACATCAAGCTCCTTTGCTATAGTTTCAAAATCACGACCCTTATTAAAATCAGTTTTTTCAACAGCCTTGCGGTCGATAGTATCCTCAATGTGAGAAATTATTATTTCATAAAGATCTTTTCCTATAAGATACGCTTCAACTTTATTTCTATTCACAACAGCAAGTGGAAAGTCGAGTGCTTCACTAATTGCTTTTGAAGGGTTAATTTTAAGTTGTGATATTGATATTGAGTTCATATGTTTTGATAATAACAAAGAAATGGTCTTTTGTCAAGACCTCTTAAGAGGTCTCTTATTTGTCCAGGCTGGTTGAATACGTTGGAAGCTATTACTTTAGAAAAGCTTTTCACCAACAACAACCACTTTTGTAGGTGTTATTAAAACCACAAATTGCCCTACAGATTTTTTAACTCCTATTTCGGTACCAAAATCTATCTGTAGCCTATATGAAGGTTTTCTTGCTTCTGGATAATCTTCTACTTCAATGATTTTTCCTACTCTAATATCAACCTTTTCAAAATCATCAAATGTAATCATATTTTATTTTTGAACCAGTCAACGAGTATGCGTTCAACTTCATCTCTAAATTTTCCTTCCTTTATGCTATGCGGGACATTTTTCATAATAATATGAGTTAATTTATTTTTATCCTTAACTGCGTTAATGTAATTCTCAATGGTTTGGGGAGGAATACTATCATCTTTTTCTGACTCAATTATAAGAATATTGCCACTAAAATTATTGACAGCTTGAAGAGCGTAGGTTTCGTTAGGTTGTTTAGGTTGCTTTCTCCAAGCCATTACTTCTGGAATTTCTCCACCGTATAAATGCTTAGGTTGTTCAAATTGGTAATTGTCATAATCTGCTGGAGCTCTTAATACTAAATTTTTAACTTTTCTTTTAGCGACAAGCAAAGCTACCAAGTATCCTCCTAAACTTGAACCAATCGCACTGATATTGTCTTTATCTGCTCCCTTTACTTTTACAAGATAATCATAAGCTATTATGATATCGTCCAAGAAATCTTTAGTAGTAAAGGTATTTATGTCTCCTTCACTTTCACCGTGTCCCCTCATATCAAAAAGAAATGATATGTATCCCAGCTCTGCTAAACCTTTTGCATATTGATAGCTTCTCTCCTTCGCACTTGTCCATCCGTGAACAAACAAGATAGTAGGGTTTTTCTCATTTAAGGCTTGAGGAAAAATAATACTTCCTTTAAGTTTTTTCCCATTTGATAAAAATTCAAGATTTTTCATAAAGGAAATTATATACTAAGTTTCAACTATGCTTCGTTTAATATTTAGTGAGAATCTTGTATCAAGCTTGAGTTGTGAGTCCACACTGGTTGAATATGTGGAGAATTATTATGCTAATTTATTGAAATTTCAAGCTGGAGAGAATTTTTTCTAAAGTAGAAATGTCATCTTTGTTGGATACTTGGAAAGAATAAATTTTTCCATTATTTTTGAGGTAATACATAATTTGGTTATCTAACCCGGGGCTAGGTTCTTTTTTTACGATCCAATAAACAAAATATGATTTATTACCTATTTGTTTATCTGGTTTTTGTTCTATGGCTCGATCAGTCCTATCATAAACAGGTGGAAAAAATTGGGGTTCAGTTGGCTCATCATCTTTTACATAGATACCGAAATTCGGCCATGGGGCATCGGTCGGAGGACAATCCCATCCTATTCTATGAAATTCTACATTATCTAACTCTTCAAGAATTAAATCTTTCATAACACCTGTTTCAGTTGCAGCATAGCTACAGGTAGCTGGCTCCCATTCCGATGGATAACGTAAAGTATAGTTGTATTTTGTATTTGTATACGTTTTCCATCCAACGGTCTCATCAACTTGAACTGTTGCAGGCGAAGGTTGTTCTTGAGTTATAGTAGTCTGTGTAACACTCTGTGTGGGTTGAAGCATTTTCGTAGTTATTGGAAGGGCAGAATTTGACTTTTTGTTTTGTTGCAAATAAATACATCCCAACTACAACAACAGCGAATAAAACAAATATGGCAATTATGATAAAGATAGATTTGTGACCTTTATTTTCAATTTCGTTGATAGGTTCTTGTGGTGTTTGAGCTTGCGCAGAAATTGTTGGTACTGCTGGTGATTGAGAATCCTTACTAAAAATATACTATAGAAGTTTCTCAATGTATATTGCCTGTTTTCAAATAGCTTATTAAGAAGCTCTTAAAACGGTGCCAGGGTTCGTAACAGAGGGTTAAATATGTTAGAGTGTATTTTACAGCTTAAAACCAGCACCCATATTGATTTAAGGGAAATCTATGGAAGAAAACTATTTAGTTTAATTGATTGTTACTGATTTTAAATCCAGCAGCGAATTTGTGAATGGAAGAGTATGAATTCGCTGGGTATCTATATCGTAAATTTTTACTCCATAGTCCTTATGTCCATAAAGCAGTTTTGTACCATCAGTACTCCAGTCAATTATGGTGATCCCATATGTATCGAATGTATCAATGATTTTAGAAGTATAATTTAGCGTATCTAATATAGCGACCTGTTTATTGTCTTCAGTTGTGAATGCAAATATATTTTTTTTGGATAAACCGTTTTTGATAAGGGAATCCATTTTTTCTTTGATTACTTTCTTATCACTTGTTCCATCGGGTCGAAACGTATAAAGATTGATTTCACTTCCATTGTTTGTTAATAAGCTATTGTCAGAAAGCCATATCGCAGATGAGGCATACCATGTAAAATCGATTTTATAAACAAACTGGCCATTCCGAGATATAACAACAGCAGGAGTCCCTAAACCGCCACCACGGCCACCTTCATTTATAAGATATGAGCCTCCCAGTGATGCAGTAAAAGATGTCGGGAAATAATCCTTACTACATTCCTCAGTTGTTCCAACCTCGCATACTTGAATCGAAAGAGGCTCATATTTTATATGGCCAAGTAGATATTCTGATTGACTCGTAGATTTTTTGTAATAGAGATCAGCTTCGTTGTTTTGAATATTTTTTAGATAATACTTCTCGTTCGGTTCATAAATAATTGCTTTGTACATATCTACAGCGAGTGGTTTGAATTGGTTCTTTGTCCCATTAGTTGCATTTACTTTCCAATAAGAAATTGAACCTTCATCCATTTGTATAGCAACATCTAACATATCAGGTGGAATGAATTTTAATGTGTAAATCTTACCATCAAAAGCAGTAATTGCTTTTTTACTTGAACCATCAAGTGAAAACTCAAATAAAGAGTTGTTTTCAGCATAAAATATTCGGGTTTTTGCATCGTTCAAGTTAAGCCCAGCATTATTATCTTGCATCAGCAGAGTAATTGATGGGACAATGGTCGGTTGAAGTTCAGTTTTAGCTATTGGAAGAGTAAAAATTAATTTTTCTTGATGTCTTGAATAGAAATAAATTCCAAAAACAGCGATAGTCATTAAAATTACTACAGCAATTATTGTGAAAATAGGCTTGTTACCATTGGCTTTTTCCTCTTCGGCGATTGGTGGTTGAGAAGTTGGAGTTTGCGGTGGAATTACTTGCACAGGTGTTTGAGGATCCATACTAAAAATATACCATAAGGTTCCAATGTATTCTATCTGTTTCTAGTTAGCTTGTTATGAAGGTCTTAAAACCGGGTCCAGACTTGTGGAGGACGTTAGAACCTATTATGAAAATGAAGGGTTATAATATAGTCTCATGAGCAGCCTTGAGATAGGTAGATTTATTAATCCAACGATAAAAGAGGAAGAACTTCCAACAGGTGAAGCCCTTTATCAACGACTGGATTCAGGATTACTTTCAAGAACTGAAATAGGGGCAATTGTGCGTAATCGCTATAAAGAAACGGCACGCCTATTGGATGCTAGATTAGCTTGTGCAGAAGGTGACAATGACAGGACTAAAAGTTTGATAGCTTTAATAGGCGCATTTAATTACATTCGGGGTATGTCAGTATTGAGACATGATGGATCAGTAGATAGACATATTGCACCACGCATTATGCTGAGTCCATCAGCAACTGTTCAGGTTTTAGATGTTGCTAGAATTAACCAAGATGATAGAGTACTTGAATTATTTACAGGAGGAGGATATGCATCATTTTTTCTAGCTCTCACAGGAGCGCAGGCCGTAGATTCTGTAGATTTATTTACATCCTCACTTTATGACTTAGATGAAACGTTTAAACAAGCTTATGACTGGGTGTATGGAGATTTACCCGAAATTTTAAGACCTCATGTAACTCAACCACATTTCATTCAGGCTGATTGTGCAGAGCTTCCCGACTTTGCCGATCCTCGCTTCCAAGACCATTACGACAAAGTATTTATACATCCCCCATATGGTAAAGAAACGAATAGATTAATTGATATAACTGAAGAAGAAGCTTTCAGATTGTGGATTAGTTCTTTAGTCTCAGTTTATTCAAGAAATGTTTCTCCATTTGTCACTTATTCGGTAGTTCCCTCAGAATGGACATCAAGTCTAGAGGATGCTGAGTTCCCACGAGAAATTTTTGATAAGAGTGAGTTTTTAAGATTGAGAGAGACACGAATGTTTGATTTGACTCTTTGCATAACAAGAGGGTGAGAGGGATTAATAGACTGTTAGAAGGGTCCAAACCACTCTGTCCAGGCTCGTGGACTATGTTCACACCTTTTACGCACAAATGTGAATAAAATCTATAACTTAAAATGTTCAAGAGACTTGGCCAGGTGAGTTTTGCCCACTTCTATCTTCTGTCTCATACTTTCTGATGGTTCCCAGTTATATCTTCTTATCCTTAAAGTCATCTTTGAGATAGTATAACGGAATCTAAGTAATTGAAACTTTTCATCAAAATCAGCGGGTTTTTTTCTACTTCCAAAATATCCTTCAAGCATCTGATCGAGTCTCTCAGGTTTAAAGAAAGTACTCCAGCAAGCAATGTCTGATACATAATTTCCTCCAACACATTCATCCCAATCTAAAACTCCAGTAACATCTTTACCATCTGTTAATAAATTCTAGTCAGCAAAATCATTATGAACTAGAACTGGACTATCACAACTAAGAAGAGAGCTGTCTTTGTTAAATAAATTATCGATAGTTTTAACTTGTTCTTCAGTGAATATTCCTTCTTCCTCTAAAACTTTAAGATTGAATGCTAACCCAGCTTTGATTGCATCAGCATATGTAGAATGCACCCCAACAAGTGCTCCGCTCCTTGCTTTTTCGTTATCAAATGGTCCAAATCCTTTTACTTTTACTTCATGCACTCTTGCCATCATTCGACCAATTGCCTTAAGAAGTTGAGGCTCATCTTCTAGATTTTCTTCTAGCCATTTGGAGATCGCAGTACCCGGAAGCTTTTCTGTAATGTGAAATGCGAAGTCATTTTCACCTTCAAAATCGTGAACAGCTAAAGTTTCAAAACTGGGGACTCCAATTTTTTTTGCATGAGATGAAGCTTGAGCTTCCGCATGAAAATAACCATTCTTAATTCCCTTAGGATGCGACCTGATAACGATATCCTTGCCTGAAGATAGATGAGCCACTCTTACAGAATTTACATTTCCTAGATTTGTTTGAGCATTAGGATCTAAAGGATCGATGTTAATAACTTTATCTCCAAGTACATGATTAATTCTTTCTTCAAGTTCATCATCTGTAAAATATCTATGTCGATCTGCCCATATTTGACCTGCTTGTTGTGGAGTTATATCTCTATCAGTCTGCCAGTAAAAAACGTTGGACCTGTCTGCAATTTTTTGGTTGATTTGATCAAGTTCTTCTTGTTTCATTAATTCTATTATAGGAGTATAGCATAGGAAGTGGATTCGAACCAAAAAAAGCCTATTAGAGCTGGCTAAATCCCATGGGTCCACAAGATGGGATGATCCTCCTTCGTATGTAACTTCGGCGGACAGGTTTTCGAACTTTGGAGTGGGATGAACTTGTGAAATATCCTCAGCTTTTCCATGAACAATCCCAGCAATTTCTAAATATTACGTCGTAGATTGGAGTTCCTGAACAATCTTGAATTGGTTTGTATAGACATCTACATCTGGAGTGTTTTCAATTGGTTCATCAACAGCACGTTCTACAAGATCTGATCTAAAACCAACCTGTACTGTATCACCGCTTCCTACAGGCATTTTCCCACCCCTATTTTCAACTTGTTTATCCAGATCGAGTATACTTTTGGGAATAGCAACAGCTACAATCCTAGCATTTTCTACCCCTCTTTTTCGAAGTTTTTCTACATGTTGCTGCGCAAATCCGAACTTAGGTGTAAACCAAGTGCCAGCTGCTGTTTTATGATGGGAATCAATATATTCTTCCTCAGGCTCGGTAGTTTCTCCTCTATACACCCACACAAATCCTTCCGCTGCCTGTTCTTGCGCATATTTTTTTAATTGATTAACTTCAGAAGTATAATCATATACTGAGCTTAGTGAATAAATCTCTTAAACTTATAACAACTATTTTGATTTGCGAAGGTGTTGGGTTAGTTTCTGTTCCTTTTACTGTATCTTCTATCCAAAACTGGTATAGCTATTTGAATAAACCATCATTCTCTCCTCTTAATTGGATATTTGGACCGGTGTGGACAACACTTTACTTAATGATGGGAGTTTCTGCATATCTTGTTTGGGTCAAAGGATTAGAGAACAAAAAAGTAAGGGTGGCTTTAACTCTTTTTTTATTACAACTTTTTCTTAATTTTTTTTGGTCGATTCTATTTTTTGGATTTCACTCGCCAATGTTGGCCTTGATAGATATTATTCTCCTTTGGTTTGCAATTATTTTCTCAATCCTAAAGTTTTACAGTATCTCCAAGAATGCTTCTTATCTACTGATTCCTTATCTTTTATGGGTAAGTTTTGCTTTCGTGCTAAATCTTTCAATTGTGGCGTTGAATATCTAAAAATGGTTCAGGTTGGTTGAAGAAGTTGGAACGTATTATTTAGATTATCAGAGATTTGGTTCCCTTTGAGTAATCCCCATACATTTATTATTGACACACTTACAACCATCGACTGAGGAAAATCCACAAGAGCCTGACGTTTCATTACCACATTGTTTTTTAACATAATCTGGGTTTGGTTTTGAATTTAAATTCATACACTGTAGAAACTGTCCGCAACAAGAGCCTGCGTCTTTAATAACGCAATCCACATCAGATTGACAAGAATAATCTATTTGCGGTGGAATTATTAAATCGGTGACTGTGCTTGTAGGGCTAATTGTTGAAACTTGATTGTTGGTTGGTATTGGGGACATAAAACTAATAGTTGGAGTGATCGAGGGTATAATCGGAGTTTGCGTTGATAGTGTGTCTATATAAAATGATCCTGCACCAAAAACAAGAAAGAATAAGCCGGCAAAAAGTATAAGGGCAACTTTTTTATGAGTACGAAAAGGAAGACGTTGATTATATTTGTCTTCTATATTTTGAACTGGTTGATCCTGTTGATTAGTTTCATCCATAGAATTTTAGTATATCAGAAGCCAAGAGGTTCTAATCCTTTCCTCAGTTACGATAGTTTGATATGGTTGAGTAAAACTAAAAAGTCTTTCCTGGTCAGAGTGAAGCGTAGATACTGAGCAAAGTGAAGTGTTGGCTGTTATTTATACGCGCCTCCTCTATATTTAATTTTTCTTATCCAGATTTCTTTTATGGACTTTTTTATTTGAAATATAACACGAACTTGTCCAACTCTTAGCCTATAGAACTGAGGGATATTTGTCATTGTTTTAACATCAAGATTTTTAGGAAAAGGGAAATTGAGATGGAGTAATTTTCTAGCTATTGACCTTTGATATAACGAGGGAAGTTTTGATAACTGTTTCTCTGCCTTCTTCGTGATAGCGACCTTATACATTCTTGTCTTTCAGGTATTTTTTTGCAACTTCCTTAAATGGTATAAGCTCGCCCGGTTCTTCTTGAGCAAGCTGAATCGCATCTAATTCATCAAGATAATCTTCGATCAGTTCATTGATTCGTTCAAATTCTTCAATAGACATAATGACTGCTTTTGGACTCGATCGATGGAATATATATAAGTGTCCCTGTCGTTGCGTATCTCTAAGTAGACTAAGAGTATTTTCCCGCAAATCAGTTACAGTTTTTGTATTTTTAGTTGTTGGTATTAACATAAGGTTATTATGCATAAAAACCTAAGGTTTGTCAAGTATGGATTTTTCAGTATAAGAAAATTTAAATGGTATAATTGGTATCTATACCAGGGGTGGCGGAGTGGACAATCGCACCAGTCTGTAAAACTGGCGCCTTCGGGCTACGAAGGTTCGAATCCTTCCCCCTGGACCCTATGCAAATCGGATTTTTCGAAGTAGACGACTGGGCTTTTGATGTAATAAAAAGGAGATTACCTAATGCTCTTATTACACCAGAAAAACTTCTCCCAGAAAACGCAAAAAAATATAGTGGCCTGGAAATTATTAGTCCTTTTATCTATTCTCAACTCAACAAATCCACACTCCTTCAGCTTCCACATGTTAAATTTATTACAACACGTTCCACAGGCTTTGATCATATTGATCTTGATTTCTGTAAAAACAAAGAAATCGTTGTTGCAAATATCCCTCGATATGGAGACCGTACAGTTGCAGAATTCGCTTTTGCATTAATACTTACACTTTCAAGAAAGATTCACGATGCAATAGGACGTACAAAAGGTGGTAGTTTTGAAAATGATAATTTGATGGGTATGGATTTACGAGGAAAGACAATTGGAATTGTAGGTTTCGGTCAGATCGGGCGAGAAGTTGCTAAGATAGCCCAAGGATTTGAAATGAATATTTTAGTGTATAACAGAAGTCATTATCCTGCCCTTGAAGACAAATACCTTTGTACATTTGTAGAACTTGATTTTTTGTTATCTCGGTCAAATTTTGTTACGCTCCATCTTCCTTTAACAAAAGAAACAGGACATATTATTAACAAAAAGAACATATTAAAGTGTAAACCTGGATTATTTTTAATAAATACTGCTCGTGGTGGTCTTATTGAAACCGAAGCACTTCTTTTGGGTCTCGAAAAGAATATTTTAGCTGGTGTAGGGCTGGATGTGTTGGAGGAAGAAAGGAATTTAAAAGAAGAAGCCGAGTTAATCTCTTCTGAATTTAGAAAAAAAGCAGATTATAAGACTCTTATGTTTGATCATATTCTGATAGATCATCCTAAAGTCGTGGTTACACCTCACAATGCATTCAATAGTCAAGAAGCACGTTTGAATATTCTTAATACAACCTTCACAAATATTAATGCATTTATAAAGAACATTCCCATAAATACTGTTGGATAGTTTATAACCAATTCATTGCGTCATTGATCTTCCCCGTGCTGTGTGCTAAAATTATCGAACCATGGCAGTAATCAAAAGTGAGTTTTTTCTCGCGCTAAACCAAGTGGCGACTGAAAGGGGAATTTCTCCAGACGATGTGTTAGATTCCATCCGGGCAGCTGTGATGGCTGCATATAAAAAAGATTATGGGACAGAACACGTTAACGAAGATGAAGACGAAGGTCTTGAAGTAAAGATAAATGAAGATAGTGGTGAAATGCATATTTTAAAAGAAAAAAAGGATATCACTCCGCCAGGTTTTGGCCGTATCGCTGCCCAGACTGCTCGCCAAGTTATTCTCCAGCAAATTAGAGAGGCTGAAAAAAAGACTATTGTCAAACACTACACGGGTCAGGTTGGGACCATTATTAAGGGTCGTACTATTCGATTTGAAGGTCGCAATGTGCTTCTTGATATTGGCAAAGCAGAAGGTATGCTTCCTGTGGAAGAACAGATAAGATCCGAAAACTATAGACTAAATGACACGCTTATTGTATTCATAAAAGAAATAAAAGAAGACCATTTTGGTAACTCTCGTATTATTGTTTCAAGATCTCACCCCGAACTAGTACATCAGCTTTTTGCAAAAGAGGTTCCCGAAATTGCGAGTAATACTGTAAAAGTTTTTAAAGTAGTTCGTGAACCAGGAGATCGTACAAAAATTGCCGTGCATTCCGACCAGACTGGTGTTGATCCTGTAGGAGCATGTGTTGGGCAAAAGGGTATTCGCGTTAAATCAGTGACTGATGAACTTGGAGGAAATGAAAAGATAGATATAATTCAACATAACGAAGATGACTCACTGTTTATTCGCGAGGCCTTATCGCCTGCAACTGTCGAAGCAATTGAAATAGATAAAGAGAGGAAACATGCAAAGGTTTCAGTAAGTGAGGAACAGGCTCCACTTGCCATTGGTAAAAACGGAGTTAACGTAAATCTTGCATCCAGACTTACGGGGTATGAAATTGATATTGTTCAAATGAAATCGGATATACCAGAAAAACCAGCAGAGAGTGAAAAAGATGAGACAGAGGAACCAGCCCAAGAAGAAAAAGGAGAAGGCGAAGGAGATGGTGTGCAAAAACAAGATGATACCCAATCTGATAATAGTAAGTCAAATGATAGTGAAGAGAAGAAAGATGAAACTGAAAATTGAAAATTCTAAAATCTGTTATCATGCCAACAAAGCAACACAGACCACCAGTAGTTGTAGTATTAGGACATGTTGATCATGGGAAAACCACTCTTTTAGACTACATCCGTAAGAGTAATTTAGCCTCAAAAGAAGCCGGTGAGATCACACAAAGTATAGGTGCGTATGAAGCGAAAATTCCACTCAAAGGATATGATGCAGATAGATTAACCTTTATTGATACTCCCGGACACGAAGCGTTTACTAAATTAAGATCACGTGGAGCTCAAGTAGCAGACATTGCGATTCTCATCGTTGACGCAACAGCCTCAGTAATGCCTCAAACGATTGAATCCATATCACACATTAAACAAGCAAAAATTCCATTTATTGTTGCGATCAACAAGGTAGACCTCGAAAGGGCAAATGTTGAAAAAGTTAATAAAGACTTATCCAAACATGATGTTTTAACAGAAAATATGGGTGGCACAATTCCTGTCATACCTATATCAGCAAAAAGTGGAACAGGAGTTAACGATTTGTTAGAAGCGATACTTTTAGTAGCCTCAGAACAAGATCTAAGTTATGACCTTGAAGGCGAACTTGAGGTGTATGTTATTGAAACACAACATGAAAAAGCAGGGATTGCTGTTTCGTGCATCATAAAAAACGGGGCACTGAAAGTCGGAGACACCATTTATGCGCAAGAACTTGAAGCTCGAGTACGTGCTCTCATCACAGACAGAGGGAGTTCTGTTAAAGAAGTAACACCTTCAATGCCTTTTATGCTCTTAGGATTTAAAGAATTACCAGAAGTCGGCGTTCAGATTTCAAGGCAAAAAAAATCTTTTGAAGTTGCAAAAAATGAACTTGAAAAACATACAGAGAGTGACTCTATATTCAAGGAAGATGAAGGGAAAAAGCTTATGATTATTGTCAAAGCTGATAGTAAAGGTTCAATAGAGGCGCTACTACCTCCTCTCTTAGAAAATGAGAATATCGAAGTTGTTTTATATGGTATCGGTGAGATTTCAAAATCTGATATTTTTCTAGCTAAGGTCTCAAAAGCAATCATAATAGGATTTAATGCTAAAATTCCTCAAAGCACTGAAAAAATAGCTATGGAAGAAAAAGTTGTTATAAAAACCTATAAAATAATCTATAAGCTTCTTGAGGAACTTGCCGAAGTATCATTGTTACTCAAAGAGCGTGAAGAAAAGTCAAAAAATTTGAAAGGCGAGGCTAAATTACAGGCTGTTTTTACCATTGAAGGAAGCAAAATCGCCGGAGTAAAAATCACTAAAGGCAAGTTTGAGTTAAATGATAAGTTAGAGCTTTATAGAGATAACCAAATGAAAGGAGAAGCGATGTTATCTTCAATAAAGCAGCGATCAAAACATGTAAAAGGGGCAAAAAAGGACCAAGAGGCAGGCTTATTGCTTGAGCCTCAACTTGACATACAGGCGGGTGATGTGATAAAATCTTATAGTATATGAAAAACGACGCGGAGATTGCCCGCATAGTTAAAATATTGGCTGAGCGGCAATCGATATCAATTTGTTTGCCAACAAATCCAACACTCGACTCAATAGCTTCAGGAACCGCACTATATCTTGCTCTTCTTCAGATGGGAAAAAACGCCAGTATTGCATGTGGTGGTGATGGTGATATTGATAGACAGAGTAGAATTGCTGGAATTGACAAAATCCAGACTTCCTTGGTGTCTGATGGAGATAATCTCGTTGTATCTTTCCCATATACAGAAGGCTCCGTAGATAAAGTTACATACAATATTGAAGAAAATGCATTTAATCTTATTATTCAACCTCGAGAGGGTTCAGCAAAGCTCGACCCCAAAAAAGTCTCATTTAATTACACAGGTGGCAGGCCTGATGTAATTATTACAATATATACAGCTACTTTAAATTCACTTGGGACGCTCTATACATCTAATAAAGATCAATTTACAGGTGTTGAAATTATTAATATCGACCGACACTTTACCAATGCCAACTATGGAACAGTCAATTATGTTGATAAGAAAAGCGCCTCTGTTTCAGAGATGGTCTTAGATATAGTAAAAACATTAAGAATAAACTTAGATAAGAATATTGCTACTAATTTGTATGCAGGAATTGTATCTGCAACAAATAATTTCACTGCTCATTCTGTAAGCGCGAATACTTTTGAAGCTAGTGCATTTTTGTTAAACAATGGTGCTGTAAAATCTCCTATCGGTATATCTCAATCAATGCAGCGGGGAAGTCAGCTTCCAGGAAATATTAACGTAGCACAACAGTCACTGCAGCCTCAGCAATATATGCAATATCCTCCTCAACAACCGCTTCAACAGCGGCAACCGAGAATGAATCAACCGTTTCCACAAGGTTCTGGACAACAGCCCCGTCCGGCACAGCAACAACAAGTAGTTCAACAACCGGTTATGCCTCAACAGCAACCTGAAGTTGAAATGGTTGGCGATGATTATGATGAGCCTGTTTTTGATGAAAGAGGCGACGTTCAGCAACAGCCGGGAACAGTAGAACAAAAGGAATCTAAAGGTGAAGGCCAAGCTCCAAAAGAATGGCTTAAGCCAAAGATTTTCAAGGGAACAAATCTCCTCTAATCTTCCTGTATAATACCCTTACTATGTCCAATGATATTCTCTTAGGTCTTCTTATTGGTGCAGTTATAGCCGCTGGTTTTTTATGGTTTCTTCAGAAAAGACGCGAGAAAGATGGTCTTCCTGATGCTATTGCCAAACACCTTGCTGAACTTATACCACAGTATATGAAAGACGCCCGAGAACAGCTTATACAACTCGCAGAAGAACGTCTTGGCGGAGAGAGAAAAGCAATTTCAACAGATTTAGAAAACAAACGGAAAACAATTGAGAGAATGGTTGACACTATTCAAAAAGAGCTTCGAGATACTGATAGAACATCTCAATCAATTCTTCAACAGATGAAGGATCATCAAAAGATCACTCAAGAACTCTCGGTTACAACAGAAGGACTTAAAAAAGTTTTAACCAACAATCAACTAAGGGGTCAGTTCGGTGAACAAGTGGCAGAAGACCTCTTGAAAATGGTTGGTTTTGTAAAAGGTGTTGATTTTGAGTTCAATAAGGCACAAGACTCTCGATCAACTCGTCCTGATTTTACTATTTTTCTTCCTGATAAAACAAAAATTAATGTTGATGTTAAATTTCCATATGCAAATCTTCAGAGAGCCACAGAAACAGAAGATAGAGCTAGTAAACAGCAATTTCTAAAAGCATTTGCAAAAGATGTAAAAGAGAAAATTTCACAAGTAACAACAAGAGATTATATTAATCCTGAAGAAAGAACAGTTGATTTTGTGATTCTTTTCGTTCCAAACGAAATGATTTTTTCTTATATCTACGATAAGATGAACGAGATATGGCGTGAAGCAATGGTAAAAAAAGTCATTTTAGCTGGACCTTTTAGTTTTACAGCGATTCTTCGAATGGTGAGGCAAGCTTATGATAACTTCAGATATCAGAAAAATATTCATCAGATCGTTGCACATGTTAGGGAATTTGAAAAACAATTTGATTTATACAATGAAGAATTCGATAAATTAGGAAATCAAATTCAAACCGTTTCGAGTACTTTCCATAAAGTTGAAACTACAAGAACACGACAATTATCGAAAGTCGTAGAGAAAATACAACTTGAAAGTGGAGAAGAAGATAAGACATTACTTATAGAAAAAACAGGAGAGACTATACATTAAGTTTTTTTTACCTCTTACTTCACTATCCAGATAAGTATTGAACTCACGATAGATAAGACAAAGCTAAAAATAAGAGCCCACAAGAAACCATCAACAGAAAAACCAGGCACTAAAGAACTGGCAAGCAGAATCAAAAGAGCATTAATAACAAAGGTAAAGAGTCCTAGTGTTACGATAGTTAGGGGCAGGGTAAAGAAGATAAGTATTGGTTTGACAAACGTATTAATAATTCCAAGAACAACAGCTACAATAAGGGCGGATTGCAAACCGTCAACAGTAACTCCGGGCAAGATCTGCGCAGTGAAAAAGATGGCGAGAGCATTTACTAATAATCTGATAATGATTCCAACCATATAATTATAGTAATATATTGAGGCTGAAAATGCAATAAGAAAAGTGAGTGTGGTAGAATGCATGAAATGTTCGTACTGATTTTATTTGCCTTCATCGCAGGAATAGTTACCATCTTATCTCCGTGTATTCTTCCGATATTACCAATCGTTCTATCAGGTTCGTTAACTGGGGGAAAAAGAAGACCTCTTGGAGTTATTACTGGTTTTATACTCAGTTTTACCTTTTTTGCTGTATTTTCCTTTGCTCTTGCAAAAGCATTAGGAATCTCAACAGAAATATTGAGAAATCTTGCAGTTATTTTTTTGATAATATTCGGGCTCTCAATATTTTTTCCTAGCATACAAGCTTTGATGGAGCGATTTATCGCAAAATTTAATATAAATCCAAACGCTCAGGACACCGGATTCCGTGGAGGATTAATGCTTGGAGTCACTCTGGGATTTGTTTGGACTCCTTGTGTAGGCCCGATTTTAGCATCAGTGCTCGCACTCGCAGCAACAAGTCAAATTACATTGGATTTACTACTTATAACATCTGCATATTCACTTGGGACAGCAATACCACTATTTGCTATTACGTATGGAGGGGCTCGAGTTTTGAATACACTTCCTGTTTTGAAAAAAAGATCAGTTTCTATCCAGAAGGCTTTTGGTATGCTTATTCTTCTTACTGCATTAATGATTTTTTTTAATATAGATAGGAAATTTCAAGTATTTATTTTGGAAAAATTCCCGCAATATGGTGAGGGTATCACGAGTATTGAAGATAATGAGTTTGTTAAAAAAGAACTAGAAAAATTTAAGGTTTCTGATGAGGATATGCCAAAGACATCAACTTTGGATGAAATCATTAATGATTATCCAAAGGCTCCAAATCCCAATTTTAGTGGAGCAACTCAATGGTTAAATTCTGATCCTTTGACACTTGAATTTCTCGAGGGGAAAGTCGTGCTTGTAGATTTTTGGACATATACATGTATTAACTGCATCAGAACATTTCCTTATCTTACATCATGGTATGAAAAGTATAAAGATGATGGTTTCGTTATCATCGGAGTGCATACGCCAGAATTCGAGTTTGAAAAAGAGAGCAATAATGTTATTAAAGCGACAAAGGAATATGGGATTACGTACCCCGTTGTTCAAGACAATAATTATAAAATTTGGGAAAGTTACCGCAATAGATATTGGCCAGCACATTATCTGATCGATAAACGAGGTAGAATTCGGTTTACCCACTTCGGTGAAGGTAAATATGAAGAGACTGAAAAGAAAATTCGAGAGTTGCTTGCAGAAGACGGAAAAATGCCTGATCAAGAATTAACAAACTTACCTAGTAATCTTCCTTTATATCAAAGAACACCAGAGACATATCTTGGCTATGCACGTATTGAACGATTTAGTTCTCCAGAAGAGATTGTAATGGACAGAATATCACAATATAGTATTCCGAAATCAATAAACTCACACTTCTTTGCTTATGGAGGGAAGTGGGAGGTTCATGCTGAGTATGCGCAGGCAGAAAAGGGATCGTCACTTGTGCTTAATTTTGAAGCTAAAGAAGTTTATCTTGTTATGAAACCTCATGGAAAAGGTATTCCAGAAATTGCAGTTTTTCTCGATAACGAACCAATAAACGCTATAGTCTCTGGAAAAGATGTCCAAAACGGTATCGTCAAGGTTGATACAGACAGATTGTATAAGCTTCTTAAGTTAGATAAGTCTGAAGAACACATCCTTCGTTTACAGTTTCTAAACGAACCAATAGAAGTCTTCGCCTTTACGTTTGGTTAAAGGATGATAGAAAGACCAACAAGACCAATAGCTATTACCGCAGCCCATCCGGCTCCTTTCAGTGCTGCTTCCTTTAATTTACTTTTATCCTTTTCACCGCTCATGGGCTCCTATTATACCAATTTCTGATTGTATTAAAAATAAATTGAAGTTCTTGATATACAATTATTGTTCCAATAATAAGAAGAAAAACAAAACCGTGCAGTGTCTGGCTTATATCTATTAATAATCCGACAAAAGGGAATACAAATATCACTTTTCCAAGAATTCTTTCCAATGCTATGCTTATTGGATCAGGTTTTGTATTCGCGTCACCTTTAGTTTGGTAACTTTTTATCTCATTATTCCCAAAAGTTTTAGTAATACGGTGAGTGGTAATATTTTTTTTATCTTTTCCATTCACATAGGCGATGACATCTTTTGTAACATATTGTCTTACTTTTTTAACAACGATAATATCACCTTGTCGCATGACTGGTTTCATAGAATTAGAGGTTACTTTTAGAAGGTAGACATCTCTTACAAACTGATTTTGAACCGCTGCGTGAAGAATTGGAACGGTAGCTAGCGCAGCAATAATAGAGAAATATAAAAAGATTCCACAATATTTGATCATTATTTTTAGCCTCATAATTATTATTTGCTTGCTTTATCAGTGGCCAAGCTCAGCTTGGCCACTGATAAGAGTTTTAATTTATAACTGCGATGCATCTTGATCAAGGCCAATAGTTATAGTTACTTCAATATTTGCATTTTGAGCAGTGAGATTTTGATCAACCATCGCATTTAACCACAGAGTAGCTTCAGAATTAGCCCGCATTCCATCTGAATCCTCAGCTTTTTGAATTCTAATTTTCCCAGCGGCCGCAAGCTCAGATAGTGAGATTCTATTGTCTCTTGTAGTCCCGTCAGCTCCATCGATATTTCCAATCTGGCTTCCATCTGATCCTTTTTGAATATCATAATCAACGTCGTCTCCACCTTTGAGTCCAGTAATAAGGTTTACTGATTCAAAGTCTTCAGGAGATACGCCATATCTGAATCCGCTGTTTGCATCTGTCAAGATGATATTTTTTGCCAGATCACCACTCCCTGTATAAGAAAAAATAAGGTCATAATGATCAGCATGAACATTGCTATTGTTGCGAATAACAATAGATTGTTCTGGAATAATTGAACCTGGGAGGAGAGTTGTTCCTTCCCAACTGTGTGACAAGATAGCAGATCTTGTTTGGTTGAGATCAGTAAGAACAATTTCCATACTGCCGGAAGAAAAGAGGTTTTGTATGGATTTTGCCTCACTTGAAAAGAAAGCGCCCGTAATTCCTACCATGCCGCCCATGGTGAGGGCGACAATAATAAGACTTAAAAGAAGCCGCATTTTTTGCATATTTTTCACCTCCTTTCGATAGTTTGGAAAAAGAATAACAAGGAGAAAACTTTATCATACGGAGATTAAATTACCCTTAAAAATAGCTGTAAATTTAGACCTATAAGAATATTCAGAATTTACCTATTGTATTCATGTCTATAGGATGGTATAATGCCAGACTTAGGTCTTAATACATAAATCTAATGAGAAAACTCTTTACGCAGAAAATTTTCTCCGCAATTTCTTCAGCAATGCTGTTATTGCAGGCCTTTTCTCCTTATATGCTTGCAGTTCCTCAGGCAATAAATATCCCTGTTTACGCTCAAACTACAGAAGAGGCACAAGTAACACCAACACCAGAAGCCGAATCACCAACAGAAGAGAGTATAGTTACTGCTGAAAGTAATCCTGAAGAAGTTACCCCAACGCCAACAACAGATATCACTATCACACCAACCCCAGAGCTTACGATAACAGAGACTCCAACAGAAACTATCTCACCAACTGAAGAAAATCCACAGAGTACGTCCGAAGAAAAAACCGAAGAACAAAGAGCTCCTCCTGAAGAACAATCAACAGAATCTACTGAAGGACAAACTGAAAATACAGAAGAGGCAACTCTTGTTGATGGAGTTGTTGCTATGCAAATAGTTGAGACAAACCAATGTTTTGAAAACTCAATTAACGGTTGTGATGCAACGGTTACTACAGATAAAGCAGATTATGCGCCTACAGAAGTAGTATTTATCACGGGCACAAATTTCGATCCAAATACAGATTATAGACTGGTTATCTTCTCAAATGATGAGCCTGAGGTTAGTTTCGAGACAACAGTAACAACCAATGAAAACGGCGTGTTTGAAGTGAGCTACCAGCTCGACGGTACCTACAGACCTCAATATTATGTAGAAGTCTATGATCCCGCAGGAAATTTAGTAGCAGAAGCGAGTTTTACTGACGGACAACCAGCAGCCAGTATTGAACAATGTCGAAATGGAGCAAGTGGCACACCAAATAATTGTCTCGATCTTGGAGGGAGTGCAGGTTGGGTGAACGGAAATGCTGGAGGCTCAAATTCTCACTACGTAGAAGGCCTCTCTATACCTTATAGAACAATAATGACTGATTTACCAACGGGAACATCAGTTGAATTGATACTTGGGTATGATATCAAGCACAGTGATACACACGCAATTGATTATCTAACACACTTTGACAGGCTTGAACCGCATACTCCATTTGGTCACTCAGCAGAAAGCATCGATCCAACAAACGGGGTTTCCGGATTATCTGGAACAACCACAACATTCCCTATTCCTGCACCAAGTTCAGCAGGATCACCGGTTCTTGGACAACCAGCAACAAGTTTTAATTCACTTCCTGCAAGTGAAAGACTCATGACCCTGTATGGTGGAACTATTACTGGAATGTCATATGTTTCAGAGGGAAGTTTAACTGCAAGCCAATCCGAGACACAAATAAAAGTTATTTTCACTCCAGATAGTGAAACTGCAGTATTCGCATGGGGAGGACATATCGCAAGCAGACTGGACTGGGGTTATGATAGCGACGGAGTACCACTTTCAGCAGGTGGGATCAGCGGTTCACCTTATCACATGCGTTTAATCGATTGGAATCTCAATAATCTTGGAAATCAAGATCGTTCACTTTCAGCTGATGCAGTTATACCACCTGGAAATCTAACTATTGTTAAGGATGTAGTCCCAGATGATATAAGTCTTTGGGACTTTTTAGTGACAGGTACAAGTTACTCAAACAATGTTCAAGATATAGGAGATGGTGGACAAGAAATTCTTTCTGTTGCTCCAGGAACCTATACAATAACAGAGACAACAGATCCAAACTATACAACAACAGTTTCATGTACTTCGGGTGAATCAGGAACATCTAGTGTTCAAGTAGCTATCTCATCTTCAGAATCAATTATTTGTACCTTTACAAACACTCTTAATCAAGGTGAGCTTAAAATCGTCAAAAACACTACAGGAGATGATGGAACATTTAATTTCACTGTCACTGGACCTACAACACCTACGCCAAGCATAACAACATCTGGTGGAACAGGAAATACTGGTTTTATCTCAGTTGACGCAGGTACTTATTCAGTAAGCGAGACCGTTCCAAGTGGTTGGCAGCTTGATTCTGCATCATGCGCTGACGCGAGCGGAGCTCCTTTAGGTACATTTAGCGGTGACACGGTTTCTAGTATCGAGATTGGTCCAAACGATCAGGTCACCTGCACTTTTAATGATACTCGACTTCGAAATATAACTGTATGTAAGTTTGAAGATGTTAATGGAGATGGAATAAGAGACGACGGCGAAGGTCTTTTGAGCGGTTGGGAAATGACACTTACACCTACAGGTGCAGTTCAAACAACTGGTGAAAATGGATGTACAACTTTTACAGATCTGAGTCCAGGCAATTACACAGTAACCGAAACTCTTCAAGATAATTGGGATAATACTACACCTCTTGCTGTTGATATTTCCTTAACAGCTTCTCGAGATGAGACACGATACTTTGGAAACTTTGAATGTGCACAAGTAACAGGATTAAAGTGGGAAGATCTTAATGGAAATGGACAAAAAGATGAAGGTGAGCCTTTACTTGATAATTGGACAATTAATCTTACTGGTGAATCAAGTCAGACGACTCAAACAGATGTAAATGGAGAGTATTCATTCAGCATTTGTGTTGCAGGAGATCATGCTGTTTCAGAAGATAACCCAGACTCAAATGTTTGGTACCAAACATACCCAGCAAATAATGAAGATTATGATTTAGTAATTGAAAGTGGTGGAAACTATACTGGCAAAGACTTTGGAAATGCTAGATATGTGAGCATAGGTGGATTTAAATATAGAGACAATGATGGAGATGGAGTTTTGGATGCAAACGATCTCGTAGATACTCTCGAAGGTTGGGTAATTGATCTATACGAAGTCGTTAACAATGTCGCAGTTTATGTAACGAGTGCAATTACCGATGCTTTTGGTGAGTATGAATTTCTCGGTCTTCTTGCAGGAAGAACTTATTTTGTCAAAGAACAGCAACAACCAGGTTGGACACAGACATACGGTCCGGAACTTACGCCAACACCATTTGTTGTTTCAAGTGGTGATACATTAGGAATTGATTTTGCCAACTTCGAAAACGTCTCTGTCACTGCATGTAAAATTATTGATGTCGACGGCGACCTTGAAACGACAGATGATCAGACTTCATACTCAGGCTGGCCAGTGTATTTGCTTGTTGATGGACAAACTGAAGACAGTCAAACCACAGGACGAGATGGTTGCTACACATGGTCAGATCTTGGTCCCGGACATACATATGGTGTTGAGGAGGGTTCTGTAGAGGGTTTCATAGCACTTAATGCTACGACTCACTCTTTTGGTGGAGCACAAAGCGGCGAGGAATATTCTCACACTTTCTACAATCAGGGCAGCGGTAGAATCACCATCATCAAAAATATCGATTGGGATGAAAGCGGTCAGATTGGTGATCATCCAAACGATGTAGCTGGAGCTACTAACTGGACATGGGATATCCAAAATGGAGAGCAAGATATACCCACTGGCGATTCTCGGACACTAAATACTGGTCAATATACTATAAGCGAAGATTCTCAATTAAATTTCCACCTTGTAGGATGGGTATGTTCGAACGACTCCAGCGGTGAAACAAATTCGATTTCTGTTGATCTTGCTGAAAATGGTATAACCTGTACCTTTACAAATGCGCCTGATAGAGGATCAATTTTAGGCTACAAGTATGAAGATGCAGATGGTGATCTTAGTACAACAGACGACCAGACTCCTCTTGAAAACTGGACAATTCAACTCTACGAGTGGATTAATGATGCCTATTCATTTATAGCTGAAGCAGTTACAAATGTGTTTGGATTCTTTTCATTTACAAATCTTGTACCTGGAACCTACGAAGTTAGAGAAGTTATTTCAACCCCAACACCTTATTGGACTGCACTTTCCCCAACCGGAGTTCCTGTAGTTCTTTCAGCAGGTGAGGACAGTGAAGACAATAATTTTTTCAACTTCGAAAACGTCTCAGTTACTGCATGTAAAGTTGAGGATGGTGATGGCGACGTTAATACCACAGAAGATCAATCACCAGTTTTTGAATGGGAAGTATATCTTCTTGAAGATGGCCAAACTGTTGATACACAAACCACAGGACGAGATGGCTGCTACACATGGTCAGATCTTGGTCCTGGACATACATATGGTGTATCTGAAGAGACACCAGGAACTTGGACACAATTAGGTGATACAACATATTCATTTGGTCCAGCAGTAAGCGGAGAAGAATACAGCTTTACTTTCTATAACTTCCAAAATGGGAGCATTTCTGGTACAAAATACAACGACATTGATGGAAATGGTAGCAGAGACGATGAATCTGGTCTTGAAGGATGGACCATCTTTATTGACGAAAACGATAATCAGGAACTTGATGGAGAAGAGCAAAGCACAACGACAAATAGTGATGGAAATTACAGCTTCACCAACCTTGGACCAGGAACATATGTTGTCTGTGAAGTTGTAGAAGCTGGTTGGCAGCAAACCTCAAGTCCGCAATGTCATGAGGTTAATATGACTTCAGGTCTTGAATCGGATGGAAATGACTTTGGAAATCAAGGACAGGGAACAGTAACTGTAATCAAAAATGTTGATACAGATGGAGATGGTACTGTAGATGGAGAAGTAACAGAGTTTGAAGGACTTGTTTGGGAATGGTATCTTGATGCAGACGATGGACATGACTCAAGTGATACAGAACCTGTTACGGCAGGAAGGTATGAAATCACTGAATCAGGAATCACTGACTATCACTTCACCAGTCTTGAATGCACAGGAGATGATAATCAATATGAAGGATCAACGGCCCTTGTTCAGGTTTCCCCAGGTGAAGATGTCACCTGTACATATGTGAATACACGCGATACAGGCGACGTGCTCGTTTCAAAGTACCACGATGAAAACGCCAACGGTATCCACGACGATGGCGAGGATCTGCTTGAAGGTTGGACGATCAATCTTGGCGACTTCTCAGACGAGACCAATAGCGATGGAATTGTTGAATTTACTGTCCCAACAGGATTATATGATCTATCGGAAGATGTTCAGGAAGGTTGGATCCAATCAAATATTAGCTGTGGAGAAGAGGGAGGAATTGATGACGATAATAATCATGAGGTGAATGTCACAATCGATGGAATCAATTGTGCAATTGGTAATTATCAAAGAGGAAGAATAATTGTTACAAAATATAGCGACATTAATGGAGACGGAGACAGAGATGAAGGTGAGCAAACACTCGAAGGTTGGGGAATGAATCTTGATATTCTTGAACTTATTTCCCTTGAGGATACAACTGATGCAAATGGAGAAGCTATATTTGAGAATTTAAATCCTGGATTTTATGATCTTACTGAAGATCCTCAGGAAGGTTGGGAATGGATAAGCACCTCGTGTGATTCTGATCTGGAACTTATCCGTCAAGACATTGTATTCAACACTATTGCAAATTTCCACAGAGTTCGAATTAACTCAGGTGACGAAGTCCGATGTGAAATCGGAAATCAACCTACTATCCCCGAACTTACTATAGAAAAACTTAACGATACCGGTGGAGCTGTATTAACAGCTGGTGACGATGTACTATATACATTAACTATAACCGCATCAGAAAGCGCTGGAATGGCAGAAGATGTTACAGTTACCGATCTTCCTCCAGACGGTTTTGAATACAGATTGGGAAGCTGGACAGCGAGCTCGTCAGTTAGAGGAGACATTAAAGGAGATGGGACAACAACAGAGCCTACTTATGCTTCCCCTGGAGATTGGAATCTTGGAGATATGATACCAGGCGAAGTTGTAACACTCACATATATTGCAGATATTCAGTCTTCACAAGATTCGGGAATTTATCCTGATCTTGCTTGGGCACAAGGACAATCTGTAGGAGGTAGTCAAGTTCTCGCACAGGCTGGAACAGACGGTAATATTGGTGAAGCAAACTTCGTTGGGACAGATGTAGAGATTTCAGTTGCATCAGAAATTAGAGAACTTGTCCGAGTTGAGAAAGAAGAAACTCGCGAGGGTGAAGTACTTGGTGTTAGCCTGCCAGCAACCGGAGCTAAAACTTTATGGATGATTCTTGCTGGTGCACTTGTTGCACTTGGATCACTTCTTGTGCTTTCAGGCATTGCCCTTAAAAGAGGCAAACTTCCTTCATACGCAAAGAAAATAAGCAAATATATCACTTTATTTGCATTTTTTATGCTATTTGTAGGTGCTTTCTCTCAGGTTCATGCTGGTGATTTGACAGTACGAGTAGAAGATCCTGCTTCAAGCGGAGACCGAGAATTCACAATAGATTGGGTAACCCTAGACATACAAGGAAGAGCAATTACCGTAAGATGTTTTAAAAAAGGACCTTCTGATGCTGCATATTCACAATTTGATTCTGATAAAGCCGTAGCTGCAGGAGGAGGAAGCGGTATATGTAATGTTTCATCAAGCATTGTTCCAAATGATGGAACATATCAGTTTTTTGCACAAGCTGTAGCAGGTATAGATACAGTCGGAAATTCGATAGTAACTGCTGATATAAATACCACAGGTCCAAAGACACCAACAGCTTACTCAAAAAATCAGACTGGATGTACATACAGACTAGCATTTAAGACAGGTGACGATAGCGGAGAAACAGTCAAAGTCGAAATTTACCGATCAGACAGCACGTCATTTGTGGCAGAAGCAGCAACAAGAATTGCTACAATAGCTGTTGGATCAAACCAGGAGGTAATTTATAACGATACACCATCTGATTGTGCAAAAGCATATTATTACGCTATTCGAGCATTTAATGCAGAAGGTATAGGTTCTGGACTTGTTGCAGACAGCGTAGTGCATGTTACAACAACCACAGGAACAACCACAACTACTACCACCGAAGGAACTACAACAGCTGGAGGTGCTATTCCTGTAGCTGGAGGAGCTGCTATACCAGCAGAAGGTGCTGAGGGTGCAGAAGTAGTAGGTGGCGAAGAAGAAGGTGGAGAAACTCTTGGAGAAGCAACACCAGAAGCAACTGCAACAGTTGCGCCTGAAGAATCTGATCTTCAGAAAATTCTCGGACAAGCTACAGAAGGCCGCAATCTAGCTCTTATTATTGGAATACTCGTTCTTCTTGGGCTTCTTGGTTATGGCATCTACAGACAGAGACAATCCTAAACGCATACAGCGTCTCTCATCCTATCTTATATATTTTGGCATTTTGCTTATTGTCATAGCATGTGCGATATTTCTCTTTACATTTTTTCCTGTTATTAGAGAGGAGATTAAATATCAGACGATTACTACAAAGGATGGCACTCAGAAGAAAGTTATTCGACCCGTTGATGAAGAATTTGGTATTGTTGTCCCTAAAATAGGAGCAAATGCAAAGATTATAGCCAATGTAGATCCTTATACAGAAAAAATATATCAAAGAGCGCTTACAAAAGGAGTTGCTCATGCAAAAGGAACTGTTACTCCTGATAAAGTGGGAAATATGTTTCTATTCGCACATTCTTCAGGTAATTTTTATGAAGCGAACAGATATAATTCGGTATTTTATTTACTTACGAAGATAGAAAAAGGTGATAGTATTTATATCTTTTATAAAGGTGAGAAATATACATACAAAGTCACGAATAAAAAGATAGTCCAAGCTGAAGCTGCCCAATATCTCTTATCTCGTGGAAAGAAAAAAACTATTACGCTCATGACCTGTTGGCCACCTGGGACTACACTTAAACGCCTTATCGTTACTGCAGAGGTAATACCAACCCCATAAAACTAGTTGAGAAATAGGACAAAATAGTATATAATGGATCTTCCTAATGCAATTATCTCTGTGTGAATCCGAGGATCAAAAATTACACACGGGCTAAAATGCCTAGGTATGCTCTATATCACATGGCAATTAACGAAGCATCACTAGTTAAGCTTATCGAGGAAAGCGGACACATCTCTCCTTCTGATGTAAAACAAGCTCAAAAAACAGCGCGACACCTGAATTGTTCTATAGCTGACGTACTCTTAGGAAAGAATCTTCTTAGCGAGGCAAACCTTGGTCAACTGCTCTCAAAATACTATGATGTTGACTTTGTTGATCTCAAAAAAACTATTATTCCGCTTCAGATGCTTAATTTAATACCAGAATCTCTTGCAACAGCACGAACAGTCATAACTTTTGATAGGAACCATGCAACAGATTCGGTTTCCCTTGCAATGCTTGATCCTACAGATTTTGAGCTTATAGAACTTGTTAGGAAAACAATTGGCGTTGGAACAAGCATTGTACCTTATGTTGCTACAGAGTCAGGTATCAAAGAAGGATTAAAACGATACAAAAACCCAAAACATGAAGAAAGTAAACAAAATTCTCAAGAACTAATTTCTGAAGATCGGTCAGCTGTAACTATTATAGAGGAGTTACTGGAACAATCTGTTCGACTGGATGTATCAGATATTCATATTGAGCCGCTTGCCGCCCAAGTTTTAGTGAGATTTCGTGTAGATGGAGTGCTTCAGGATAACGTTTTTCTTCCAATCAGAATGCACGCTTCGCTCGTAGCCCGCATAAAAATTCTCTCAGAGCTAAAATTAGATGAGCATAGACATCCGCAAGACGGGAATTTTTCGTTTCAAACAAAACGTGGAGATAAGATTTCACTTCGTGTATCGACTATACCAACCGTATATGGTGAAAAAGTTGTACTACGACTTCTTAAAGATTCTTTAACGACCTTTAATTTGGAAGAATTGGGTCTTTTACAAGAGGATCACGAAACTGTTGAAAAAGTTCTTCGTAAATCACATGGTATGTTTCTAGTAACAGGGCCTACAGGATCAGGAAAAACAACGAGCTTATACACGTATCTGGGTCTTTTAAACAGTCCGGATGTTAATATCATCACTGTTGAAGATCCTGTTGAAAACAGAATAAGAAGAGTAAATCAGATTCAAGTTAATACTCAAGTTGGTCTTACTTTTGCACAAGGACTCCGCTCAATTTTACGACAAGATCCAGATATTATCATGGTTGGTGAGATTCGTGATGGAGAAACTGCTAAAATTTCTGTGAATGCTGCAATGACCGGGCATTTAGTATTTTCATCCGTACATGCAAATACTGCAGCAGGAGTAATTCCGCGTATGATTGATCTTGGAATTGAACCCTTTTTGCTAGCTTCAACTCTTAACATGATTGTTGCACAGCGCTTGGTAAGGCTCCTTTGCCAACATTGTATTGAAAAAGTACCACCCAGCAGTCTTCTACAGCAAAGACTGGACACTATCGATCTCAGTGCTCAGAAAAGAAAAAAAATAGTTAATAATTATCGATCAAAAGGATGTGTAGAGTGCAATTTTACAGGTTATCGTGGTCGAACAGGAATATTTGAGCTTATTGTTGTAGATGAAGATATTAGAAAGTTAATAAATAATAAGGCGACAAGCAGTGATATTTGGAAAACGGCTTCAAAGAAACATTCAAAATCTATGCTCGATGATGGTCTATTAAAAGTTAATAAAAAACTCACTTCACTTGAAGAAGTTTTACGAGTGATATCGGAATAATATGACAAAGTTTGTATACACCCTTATCAATAAGGAAGGCAACCAGAAAAAAAGTAACATTGATGCAATTGATCGGGAAGAAGCTGCGCGTCAAATCAGAGAAGAAGGTTGGCATATCCTCTCAATCATTCCTGCACGTCAAGCATATTCTTTGGCACTATTTAGAAAAAAATATAAATTAAGCGCTACTGAACGAATGGATTTTACTGACCATTTATCTTCAATGATACGAACAGGAACACCTTTGGTTGAGGCATTAAGTATTTATCATGACGAGGAAGAAAACAAAGAGGCAATAGCATTTATTGTGGAAGATATTATTGCAAATATCCGTCAGGGTAAAAAACTTTCTGAATCACTAGAGACATTCCCAGAAACATTCTCACCATTTTATGTAGCATTAGTACAAGCAGGAGAACAAACAGGTAATTTAGATGAGACGCTAGGTTATTTGGCAAACGAATTGCGCCGTGAATACGAATTTTATGCACGAATAAAATCTGCTTTGCTATATCCTTCTGTCGTATTAAGTGTTGCGTTTGCAGTCATGATACTTCTTATATTTCTCGTTATTCCAAAGATTACGGAATTAACAAAAGCACTCGGTGGTGATCTCCCGCTTTCTACTCGGATTGTATCAACTGTTGCTGGTTTTCTTACCTCGTATGGGGCACTTTTAATTGTTCTAATAATCGGGTCAGTTGTCGGATTATTTTTTGCTTTAAGAAACTATACAATTCGTGCAAAGATTGATCCCTACATACTTAGACTCCCTCTTTTTGGAAAACTAATAAAAAAATTCATTCTTGCACGTTTTTTAAGGATAGTTGGAAGCTCACTAAAATATGGAATTCCGATCTCTTCTACTTTTACTATGGTTGGTAATGTTGTAGGAAATAGAGTTTATAGACGCGCATGTGATTCTATTGAAAAAAATCTCATAAAAGGTATGAATGTTTCTCAGGCGTTAACTCGAGAGGGATCTGATTTATTCCCAAAAAGCGTAGTTCGCACTGTTAGAGGGGCGGAAAAGACCGGAACTATTGATATAGCAATGTTACGATTATCAACTTTTTATGAAGGAGAAGTAGATAGGAACCTTAAACGTTTGACTGATCTTATAGAGCCCGCTCTTGTGATTTCACTCGGAGTTATTGTTGGTGCAATAGCTATCGCAGTCATTGCGCCGATTTACCAATTAACATCTAAGATACGATGAGTAAGGGTTTTTCTCTGATTGAACTTGTCGTTGCAACATCCATCATAGCTACCCTTTCTCTTATTTCTGTCTTAAGCATCGTACGATTTCAGAAAACAACAATCCTTGATAATACAACTGCCGAACTTGATTCGACAATCCATCTTGCTCAAAGCAAAAGTGTTTCAGGAGAACTTCTTGAAGAAGAAGAACCTGATGATTTTGAAGAAAATGGATTACCCCAATATGGAGTCCAAGTATCAAGTGATGAATATACGATGTTTAGAGATATTCAACGGGTTGGTGAATCTTCAACGCGAGAAACTCTTGAGTCGTATTCTATTAACGATTTTGTGACAATTTCTCCAACTGCCGAGGTTGTCTTTAGTCGAATACAGGGAGCAACATCTGCAACAACATTTACAATCCAGGGAGCAAATAGTGAATCACGACAGGTTATTATAAGCGCCGATGGACAGATTACCATACAAAGATTATGAAAAACTTTGGATTTACCCTTGTTGAAGTGATCGTCACCATAGGACTTGCAGCGATTTTCTTGCCTGCAATCGGTGTATTATTGTCCCTTTCTTTGCAATCATCAGTCCAAGGTGAGAAGTTTTCACAAGCGCAGGCATTGGCACAGGAAGGAATGGAAGCAGTCTATTATCTGAAAAGTCAGAGTGATTCCGGATGGGATTGGGTTGATACTCCAGAAAATTCTCCTCCCGATCAGTTTTATCAACCTACTGAGACCGATGGCATTTGGGAACTTGGATCTTTAACGAGTAGCCCAATAATAGGACCAGAACCGTTTACACGAACTGTTGAAATAACCGAAGTAAGACGCTGTGGTGATGATATTTGTACTGATGCATCGGCGCCTGTCGATGATACAACGCGCAAGATTTTAGTAACCGTATCGTGGCCCGAAAAAGGAAGTATCCAAAAAGTTGAACTAGATGCTTATGTTACGCAACACTAAATCATCACAAAAAGGATTTACTCTTGTAGAGTTGCTTATTGCAGCAGGAATATTAAGTATTTTGTCAATAGTCAGTGTTCGGCTTCTGTGGGATACGTTAAGCATTCGTTCAACACAGTATGCAATAGAATATTCTTCTGATGATTTCCGCAAAGCAATTTCGACAATGACATTAGCAATACAATCCGCAACGACTATTACTATTCCAGATAGTGCTACACTTGAAATCTCAGGTGAACCATGTCGTACTTTTAAGTACAATACAACATCAAAAAGTCTGGAACAGGCTCTTGACGACTCACCAACATGTGAACCCCCTACTTCAGGTTTTACACAAATGACTCAAAACGAAATTGAAATAACGACTTTTGATTTTTCACCTATTGGAGAGCGGCCAGAAATAGTCAAAATTGACATGGAAGGATCATTTTCTGATAGTATTGGAACGCATCCATTTTCGTTTTATACAACAGTTGCGTCACGTATAACATTATGAAAAAAGACTTAGGATCAGCAGCTATTTTAATCATACTTGTTCTTGGACTTGTATCTGTATTGATAGGAATTTCTTTGACAAAGACCGGTTATGGAGCATCACTAATGGGAAGAAATACAGCTGCTTCATCTGACGCATTTTATGCAGCTAATTCCGGTGTTGAAGATGCATTTTATAAAGTGAAAAATGTAGTTGGTTATGGTGTATCTTCACCTGAAACATACGAACTTACGATTGGCGAAGGAACAGCCAAAGTGACTGTTTCAGGAACTGAAAGCAAGCGAACAATCAAATCAGTAGGTAAATCTGGGCGATATGTTCGCAGAATTGAGGCAGAAATCCAAGACACAACCCTGCGACCGGGATTTGAGTACGCGATACATAGTGGAGTAGGAGGAGTAGAATTGCGAAATACCACTGTCGTAACTGGAAGAGACGATTCTGACGGCAACGTTTTTTCTAACAGTTATATTAAAGGAGCGAAAAGTGATCATAATCCAGATGGGACATGCAAAAATGCCGCTTCTGCAGTCGAGGGATTTGTGTGGGCGGTGACAGATATTGATAAAATCGCACCTAATGATTCTGGTGTTTGTGTAACCAAAGACGCACATGCAGAAAACTTTAAATATTGTTACATTAACGGCATACCTTACGGACCAAATACCCCATCTGCCGACTGCACATCAGGACAACCATGGCAAAATGAACCGGTACCAGATCCAGTTCCTCTTCCTGACATGGGTGTGGATGACATAAAAGATCATCTCATAAGAGATGGGGATTATTGGAGTGGTGATTGTATTGCAGATGCTTCGGGAGGCCCTCAAGATTGCACTGAAGGAACAGGAATTATTGGCAATCTTATAATAGATGGAGATCTTATTAAACCATCAAATGAAAACATTAACGTCTCTGGTCCTATATGGGTGAAAAGAGGTATTAATTTCGAATCAAACGGTATTGTCGGTCTTACGCCTGATATTACAGAAGTTAGTCAAATTGTTGTCGCTGATGAACCTATTATTATAGATAGTAATGTCACGTTTGGATCAAATGGCACAGCATTCCTATTTTTTATAGCTACATATGTGCCGGGTTCTGGAGAAATTTGTGATGATCCCTCCATATCCTTATCATCAAACACCGAGAGCGTTTTGTTTTATGCGAATCAAGGTTGTATTGCAGTTACTGCAAACTCCTCTTTTCATGGAGCAATTTTAGGTGAAAAAATATTAGTTGATAATAATTCACAAGTAGAGTATGATCCTGCATTAGCAGAAGCACTGTTTGGAATTACAAAAGAGGGAGGGTGGCAAACGCTCTCATTTAAGGAGCTTTGATTGAAAATTATAGGCTAATCTGGTATAATTTAAACATTGTTGTGACAGAATAAATTAAATACTATGAGTTATTATTCTCTCGGAATCGAATGGTCAGACTCCAAGCTTCGCATAACTGGATTTAAGAAGTCCGGAGGAAAACATGTATTGACCATTCTAGACACTCTTGAGCTTCCTGCGACAACAGATCAAATCATTGACACTCTTCGAAAATGGAAGGATAAAAACATTCCAAAGGACAGTGATGTGAAAACGGTTTTATCTATACCTGAATCCCTTATTTTCCTTAAAGATATAACTTTACCTAAAGTTAAAGATTCACAGCTATCGGAAACTGTATATTGGGAAGTTTTTTCAAAATCTGGAACCTTACCAACAGATTCCATATTACAATGGAAGAAAATTTCGGAAAAAAAGAACGAGGTTCGAGTTTCAGCTTTTGTTTTAAAAAGCGAAACAGCTGAAAAATATTTATCGATTTTTGAACAAGTAGGACTCCCGCTAACTGCAATTGAGCCTTCAGGCTTATCATTCTCGCGTATTGCGGATGATATAAAAAATAACAGTTTACTGGTAAATCTTCAGGATGAGGAAACAAATATTATACTTCTTGAAAACGGAGTTCCAGTTTTTTCCTCTTCAGTAGCCGTTGATCTTACACATACAAAAAGTACCAAAAAAAGATTAAGTAAAGACAATCTTGAAAAGATTGTTGCAACGGCAAAGAAAGTAATTTCATTTTGGGAGAACCAAACAAGTGAAAAAGTTGAGAACATATTGTTGACGAGTGAGGGAATTAACTATGATGGTTTAGTATCTGAGATTAAAGATGCACTCGAACTCGATACGAAAATTGCAAAACACATACATGAAAAGCTTTTCTCAACAGGGAAACATGCTGAAAAAGATATAAGCCCGTTGCTTATAGCGTTTGGTGCTGCTCGAAGACTTTTTACAACTAAGCATCATCCAGAAGTTAATCTCTTCCCTTCTGTAAAAATGCGGATTATTGAGGAAGACAAGAGAAGAGTAGAGAAGCTCAGCAAACTTTCGCTTGTAGTATCTACCAACATCGTTTTGATTGTTTTATTGATTGCATCATTTGCTATTGTTAAGCTCATGAATCGAGCGCGAGAAGGAGATATAGCACAGACAAATACTTTTGTAAAAAATCATCCCGGACAGGCATATACTTCAAAAGTTACCCGCACGAACTCACTACTTGGTCGAGTGAATAAACTCATGATGACCCAACAGGACACAGGAGATAGACTTCGAAAGATTTCTGATATGACACCGGTTGGTGTCCAATTCACATCCATTCAAATGTCGAGTTCTCCAAAAGAAGAGTGGGAGATTTCAGGCATTGCGGATAGAAACGATATCTTAGCTTTCTATAATAAGCTAAAAACTGATTCAGGTGCCAAAGAAGTTACTATGCCATATTCGAACTTACAAGCTGATGTTAATAGTATTTTTCGCATTAAGCTCATATGGTAGATAATATTAAGAAAAATCCATATTTAATTCGAATTTTTGCAATAATCATAACACTTGTATGTGTAATTGCATTAAGTTTGCTTTTAAATACTGAAAGAAAAACTACTCTTAGAACAAAAGCTGAATTAGCAAAAGCTACTGAAGATTTGCGACTTTTAGATAATTTACTAGCAGATTATAACCAAAATATTAATGCAATTGAGGCTGTGGAAAATACTGTCCCTCAGTCGTACGAAGATGTTGCTTTCGCGATTTCACAGTTTGAACAAGCTGCTGCTCAAAATGGACAAGATCTTACCATTGTAATCAAAGATAAGGCACATGAAGAGCAAGGTGGTCTAGATAGTGTTGAGGTTGTATTGCAGACATCAGGATCGTATAGTAATTTTTCAAATATGATGTCAACCATTGCAAAGCTACCATATCACACTCGCCTTGACGCTTTGCAAATTGATAATACAGAAGGTGGATTAACGCATGAAGCTACGTTAAGAGTTTACATACAAGAAGAGAATTAATATGAAATCGGCAAATAAAAATTGGTTCCAAACATTAATATTCATATATTGTGTCATCTTTATGATATTTATTGGAAAAGTATTTTTTGATAATTTTAGACCAATACAAAACACTTCACGCTCAGACATTCCTATATTATCTACAAGCAAGCTTCAGCAGGTATCTACGTTACTTAATGGAAGAATAGTGCTTACAGCTACCCAAAGCGCTAGCGTAAGTGCTACCAGTTTTGGAAAAGATGAACCATTTAGTCAATGAAGCATACTTGAAGAAAGGGGGTGAAATTAATGAACAAAAAAAACTTAAATAAAGGTTTTACATTAATAGAGTTGTTAGTCGTAGTGGCAATTATTGCTATTTTAGCATTGCTCATTCTTCTTGCTCTCAACCCTGTTGAGATGCAGAGGAGATCACGCGACTCAGAACGTCTATCAGATCTTGGGACACTTCGAAAAGCAATTGATTTAACTCTTGCTGACGGAGGTACTCTCCCAGGTACAACCGGAACTCCTTTCTCCAGAAATACTGGGGCAGCGAGTCTCGACGTTACTGATGATGTTAACAACTTAGTGGGTATGGATATAGGTAAGTATCTTTCAGTAATTCCACAGGATCCTCAACATGAGGCTGGAGATGCGACAACCATTCAGACAACCAACGGAGTATGTCCAAGTGGTACTGCTTCTATCCAAAAACAGAACATGGTATACACCTTCACAAGTGATGGTGACGTCTATGTTCTTACCGCTACGTTAGAGTCTACTGATAACTGTAAAATCCCATCAGAAGATGGTGGAGATGATGATGATCTGTACGAGCTAGGTACGGATCCAGGATTAGATCTTTAAGATGTAATTTTGATTCTTACTGTACAGTTTCAGTATACATCACAAAATCAGACACCGCAAGGTGTCTGATTTTGTTTATGATATTTGCTTTTTTGTTTATGAGTAGATAAAATATATGAACTATAAGTTTGAATGTTATTCTTATGCGAAAAATTGCAGTATTTTTAACCTTTTTTCTTTTTGTAGCAGTTGCTTCTGCTTGGGCACAACAATCTAACGATTTTACACTTCCTGATAAAGCCCGAAAAGTATCTGAAAATGTTTATTATCTTGGTAAAGGACGCGACCCACAGACTAATTTAGATGTTGAGGGGTACGCAATAGTCCATAGAGGACGAGGTTACGATGCAAAACCTGACCACGCAGGTGGTCCTGGAGGTGGAGGAACATCCTCCTGCTATGGTTTTCTTGCAAATGGAGCAAAGTGGAAGATAGTTGAACCTTGGATTATGAATCCTGCTAATAGTTCAAGTTTAGACAGTCCGACTCTATTTAACATAATGGATGCAGCAGTTACTCAGTGGGAAAGTGCTGCTTCTTATAATATCTTAGGAGACGGATCTACGACAGCTAATATACTCATTGCTGAAACAAGTGGATCTCCCGATGGTTCTAATGAAGTTTATTTTGCTGGAATAAGTGATAGTAATGCAATTGCAGTTACTATTGTTTGGGGAATATTTGGCGGTCCTCCAAGACAGCGACAGCTCGTTGAATGGGACATGATCTTTGATGATGTAGATTATAACTGGTCTGCTGAAGCGAATGGAGTTGCAGGTAAGATGGATTTTGATAATATAGCAACTCATGAGCTTGGCCATAGCGTAGGTCTTAATGATCTGTATGAGCCAACCTGCTTTGAGCAAACCATGTACGGATACGCAGATTATGGTGATACTAATAAAAGAACTCTTGAATCAGGAGATATAGCTGGCATACAGGCGCTTTATTAATTAAAAATTAACACATATTTAATATGGATGATGATGTACAAGGAGATAAACCTACAGAACAGACAAGTGAAACGAGTGCTGGTGGATGCAATTGTGCAGTAGAATGCGTATGTGAAGGAGTGTGTGTATGCACAAATGATGATTGCGTATGTAAGGTAGGAACGTGCGCAAAATACGGTGATAATTGTGTTTGTAAGACATCAAGTGATACCCAATCATCAGTATAAATTAGATTTATAAAAAAGCCCTCGTTGTGAGGGCTTTTTTTGTTGAGATAAGGTAGTCTGTCATTGCGCCTTAATCTGATTAATTGTCAAAATTAAATTCATTTGTACTTGACAAACTTATGTTGAGTTCATTAGAATGTAAACATTTGAGTTCAAGTGAGCCTAAAATGAGGGGAGGTGAAAAAATATATGGATATTGAATTCTACGATGTAAAAAACAGACGCAAAGTAAAGGTCCCCGCAAGTCAGGTGAAAAAGACAAAATACACTCGAACAACAAAATCTGGGAGCACACAGATTCGATATGCTGTTAAAGCTGAGGTAAATGGTGTCCGACTTACCAAATTCGTGAGTCAGGATATGTGGATGAAGCTTGATGCCCCAGAAGCATAAGCTGTTTTTGTATAAAACAATATCCAACGATAGAGTAAAATACTCTATCGTTGGTTGGTAGATGCTTTAATATTTGTAGTGCTTCGTATAGATCTCTAAAGAAGTCATAAATAGAATCATTATGATTGGACCGTAAATAAATCCTAACGGCCCAAAAAGCTGAATACCTCCGATTATACTGAGTAACAGAAGAACCGGATGCAAAGGAGTATCACGCGCTGCGAGTTCTGCTCTCAAAATATTGTCGATGTTACTCATGATGATAATCTGCCCAAGCAAAATCACTGCTCCTCCAAAAATATTGCCACTTGCTAAAAAGAACAATCCAATTGGTATAGTCACAAACGCTGTTCCAATAACTGGGAGTACAGCAAGAATAACCATAGCAATCGTGAGTGTCAATATGTAGTCAACGCCAGCAATCCAGAGTAGTAATCCTCCGATAATACCCTGAACAATTGCGATGAGAAATGTTCCTTTCAAAAGACTCATCATCATAGCTGTTGCACGATCTATATACATTTGATCGATCTTATCATCAAGTGGGCTTAGATTTTTTAGTTTATCTTTAATATGGGGAATTTGAGGTATCGTAAAATATATCGTAATAAGGAATAAGAAGAAATTTGTAATAATGTTTACCGAAGAACTTCCAATCTGAATAGCTTTTGATAAAAGAAACTTGCTCAAATTTTGAGCAGCCTGTCTAACAACGTGTTCTACTTGTTCTGGTTCAATAGCTCCACGAAGACCAGGAATTTTTGATGTCAAATCATTTGCCAGTGATATATATCTATCGATACTTGTGAGCGATGTTTCTGTATCAATAGCTATTGTCTCTTTAAACCTAAGTGCTTCATTGATAAAAAGGTTTCCAGCAATAATCAGAGGAACAATAATGATAAAAAATGAAACGACTATGGTAATTATAGTAGCAAGCCTATGCATCCTATGGAGCTTTTTTGTGAGCCAAAAATATAAAGGATAGACAATTATTGAATACATAATTGAGATAAAAATCAGTGAAAGATATCCTTGCAGAACTTTAAAAACAACAAATGCTGTAATGCCCCATATAAAGAAGAAAAATAATCGTTTATTCTTATGGTGAATGTTCATGTTTATATTTTATTATAATGTATTCAAGAAAATGAAGAACCTTTTTCTGATAGTTGCAATTGGACTATTGATTATATTTTTCCGATTTCCAGATATTCCAGCGCACCTTGCATTTGATGAAATTGAATTTACAAAAATAGCGCTCTCACTTCAAAACCAGCAATATATTTCTTATACCACTGCTGCAACAGGCCATTCTACCCTCTATTTTTATCTCATTTTAGCCTCATTTAAGCTGTTTGGTGTTACCTCATTTGCACTTAGACTTCCATCAGCAATTTTTGGTGTACTGGCTCCTATTGTGTTTTACGCCATAATCAAACAGATATTTTCTAAGAAATTTTCCTTTTTCAAATTTCAAATCTCAATTTCGATAGCTCTTCTTCTTACCCTCTTATTAGTTACCCAACGCTGGTACTTCAATTTCGCTCGGTTTTCTTTTGAACCAACCTTTCTCGTATTTTTGGAGCTGACAGCTCTTTATTTTTTACAAAAGCATCTTAAAACAAACCATCCTAGAGATGCAATTTTATGTGGACTTTTTACAGGTCTCACGTTTCATTCATACCTACCAGGAAGAATTTTCTTTTTGTTGCCCTTAACAATACTTCTTATACATAAACAAAAACACATAATATTGTTTTCACTAACGGGATTTATCGTGATGTTGCCATTACTAGGATATTTATTTTCTAATCCCGATACACGTGTACGACAGACGGTTTTCATACTAGATAAAACATATACTCTCTCGCAGAAAACAGAACTTGTCAGTCAAAATTTAAAAAAGGCAGGTTTGATGTTTTATACGCAAGGTGATTTAAACGGGAGACATAATTTTCCTGGAAAACCCGCACTGAATCCAATTGTCGGAGTACTTTTTACTTTCGGATTAATATTTGCGTTACGTGATTATAAAAATGCTAACAATCAAATATTTATTGTATTTTTTTTACTTTCATTAATTCCGATTATTGTTACGCATCCTTCTGATAATCCAAGTATGTTAAGATCATTTACTGCGCTTCCTGCAACAATATATTTTGCTGGACTTTCAATGCAAAACCTTATTAATAAATTCAAATCTCAAGCAGCTGTAGTTGGGATTTTCTTAATAATTATTGTTGTAGTTTCAGCGATACTTGATCTAAGAACTTATTATTTATTTCAGGCTCGTGTCCAAAAAAATGCTTTTGAGGTAACATGCCCACTCCAGGAGGTAGTTCAATTAAACCCAAATAGTCTTAAAGAAATTCCACCTCGATGTCGTGTCACTCAAGATCTATTCAATTTATGACTCTATGATCATGAGAGAGTGAAATTCTATTTTGTTGATTCTTTTTGGCAAGAATGAGACGTCTTTAGTATAATATACGTTAGTTCTCATGAAAAACTCTATGAATCGTAGAGTTATATTCGGACCTTGAAACAAGCGATGTAAGAATACCGATTTTTCCACCCCACGTGGTTCCTGGAATATTACTGATTTTATGTGATAAATCCACAACCATTACAATGGGTATGAGGCGAGAGCGAGATGCATTTTTTAAAGTATCAAGGAAGGAGAGTATTCGTTGGACAGAAAAACTGGCGCTAATAAACACCATATCAGGATATTGTTGTGTGAGATACTTGAGGCCACGCTCTATGGTGGAGACACGGGTAAGTGTAACATTATCAAGAAATCTATATGGCGTATCTAGATCATCGTTAGGTTCCATAACAAGTATGTTAGATAAAGGAAGTTTAGACATAATTTTATTCTCGTAACTATAGAATTTATTCTACTATTATTAGAATTATAATGTCAATATGAAATCATCAAAAAAAGATATTTTACTAGGAGAAACAATCAAGAAAGCTCGTAGAGAAGTTGGCTTATCCCAAAAGGAATTCGCAGATATTCTACATGTATCTGATAAAACAATAAGCTCTTATGAAGTAGGTAGAGCGACACCTAGCTTTGATACTATTAAAAAAATTAGCAGGATTGTTCATAAACCTATTACGTATTTTGATGAAGAAGCATCAGGTGATGATTTAGATTTACAGATTAAAATAAAAGTCATTGAAAAAGAGCTCTTGGAAATAAAAAAGCTTCTAAAGAATAGAAAAAGTTAATAGGTTTTTATAAAATCCTTTGCGTTTTTTTGTTCAACTAATGTATTTTGTGCTGTTTTTTCAATAGAGGAAATAAATGTGTCAAACATTTTGGGATTTACGATGAGAACAATCTTATTGAGTGAGCTTCTCGCTAGTTTACAATGCTTCAAAATTAGTTGACACGTATCAACTACGACATCTTTCCAAAAAGTATTTTGTAAGGTTTTCACATCTATTTTCAAATCTCCAATCTCCAATTTCAAATTTTTAAGTACCATCGCTCCAACTGCATTTATCTGCCCTTTTTCCAAGTCTTTCTCCCAGTCGTGAGCATCATCGTTAAGTTGTCTTGCGATGATGTAATGTTTAAAAAAATTCATAAGGAATGCAAGTTCCCGTGATTGTTTATCATACCCAAGCTTAAAAAATATCGCTGCAGGACCGAGAGCATGGCCAAGTGATTTGTGAGCTAATTGTGTGTAATTCCCAAAGTTTGGAATTTTACGCTGTCTTATTCGGCAACTGCTTGTTTCCCATGTGTTTGTTTCATCAATTGTATCCATTATCTTTTGGAAAAAAACAGGAAAACCAGACCTTGCCGGGAGGACTGTATTAAATATAAGCGTGAGTTCGCGAAGGCAAATATTTGCCATTGATAAAAATCGAGGATCTCCTTCTTCGTCGAGAAAATCATCATAGATAGTATATGCTACCCAACCATAAAGATTGGCTAAACCTAGTTGTGAAAGAAAATGTTCGGAAATTTTGTACTTAGGATCAAGACATTTATATGTAAAGTAGGGGAGAAGAATTATCTGTTTTTCACTATCTGCTTGTAATAATTTTTGTAGAATCAGCTCAGATATCTTTTGTATCTCACTCCCCATATGTGAAAATCGATTTCGATAGTCCTTTATTACTTGGTCCGATATTCTTTTCTCAGTTTTGTCTTTTTGTAGTGAATCTTTGGATGTCGTCTCTAATTTTCTAAGTTTTAATAACGACTCAACATAAAATGCTGCAGTAAGCGCTTTTGACCCAGCGTAATATGTTTTCCCTTCAATTTTTGGATCAAGACAAAAAGCGTATGGCTTGATATTTTTAATAGAATATTGAGGAAATTTTTCTACTGGATAACCTAAGTTGAGAAGGCTTGTTGTATAAAGTGCTGAATTTAAGGGGTTTTTTAGATAAGGGTTTTCTAATAGAGATTTAATTAATTTTTTCTTAAGTTTTCCTCTATACCATTTGGAAATAAAATATATAACAGGCAAAACGGATGGATAATAAGCAGAAAAGTAATTATTATTTCGAATTGCTTTTTCGATAAGGTTTACTAGGTTGGGTAACTCGATATCTTGTAATGTTAAGAAATATGCAATATTGCTATTTACAACGAGATCAACATCGTGCCATATCTTTGGAGAAATTGTTGGAACTACCCATGTTTTATAGGGTCCTCCTATTCTTATTTCTTGTTGTTCTAAAAGCCGCGTTATTTTTGCCAGCACTTTTCCATCAATAAGGCTTTTATCGTAATTATAAAGTGCAGAAAGTGCGCAAAACGTATCGTCAAGATCGTCTGGGTAGGGAAGCATCTTATATTCCTTTGAATTTTTTGCCCAATAATTAAATGTCCATAATGAACTTTTTTGTGTAAGCAAATAACTAATAGCTTTTTTCTTAATTTCATAGACTTTTTTGTTATCTTGTATATCATTGAGACAAGATACAATAAGCGCTGTCGCAAATATTGTATGATATTTTTTTTCGGGCTTAAATTTTTTAAGAGCAGATGATGAATAACTAGGAAATGAACCATCAGCTGATTGTCCATTAGAAATAATGTTAATGAGATGGTTCATGTTTAATTGGGAATGTGATAATGAATTCTGTTCCCTTTTCTTTTTCGCTTTTTACGCGAATTGTTCCATTAAAATTTTTAGTAACTATGTCCTTTGAGATCGAAAGACCAATTCCTGTTCCCTTATCTGCTTGTTTTGTAGTAAAAAACGGATCGAAAATATGAGCAATATCAGATTTTTTAATACCTTTTCCATGATCTTGTATTTTGATCACAATGTTATTTTTGATGCGTAAAATAGAGATATTTATACTTCTCGCACTATTTTTTTCTGTTCCATCGTATGAATCAAAAGCATTAGAAATAAGATTGCTCATGAGTTGATTAAATTTAATAGGATTTCCATACGTCTTGATATTTTTCTTAAAATATAAAGATATTTTTACTCCTTCTTTTCGGGCTCTATATGTGTAGAGACTTAGGGTTTGTTTGATTTCTTCATTAATAGAAAATGTTTTATTCGATTCTTGTTGTTTTATCTGCTTTTGTGCTGCTTGTACGTAGCTTTCAATCCTCTCCGTACCTCTAATAGCTTTAATAATATCTTCTTGCAGATCTCCTAAATTTTTGACCTGGAGTTTTTTACTTTTGCTTTGTAGGTGATCAAGATTAAGTGCAACAGTAGTTAATGGACTGACAAGATCGTGGAGGAGTCCTGATGCAAGCCGGCCAAAGTCTGCAAAACGATATAAATGGATCATTTTATCGAGTTGGGCTTTTTGAAGTTCCTTTGTTCTTTGTACAACTCTCACTTCAAGCATATCTCTTTCCTTTTTTAACGCTGCTTCAGAAGTACGTGCGCGATGAAGAGATTTTTCAATCTCTCGGTTCGAGAGCCAAGAGATAAGGGTGATGATGGATAGGGTAACTACATGAATTGTACTGTCAATATAACCTAAATCAAATCTTTTCCAGTAAGTTTGAATATTAATAACCTGATTAATTTGGATATATGTAATGACAAATAGATATGCAGAAATTATCAGTAGCATGATAAATGCAGCTCTAGTACTTAATAGAATTCCTGTCATAATGATTGTTAGCGAATATATCAATAAAGATTGCGGCACATCAGCACCCCAAGCATATGATGTATAAACAGCACCTAGCATAAAGAATAGAACTAGAAGTTTTGCAGCAAGGCTTACGAAACCAATTCTTGAGAAAATATAGATCGTGATAAATAATCCATTAAATCCAATCAAGAAACTAAAGCTCATTCCTCTATGAACGTCTTGACCTGATATCGTTCTAGCAAAATAACCCACTAGTCCAATCAAAAGAGCTGATAGGGAAAGCAAAAGAGAGCCAAGGAGCAATATGTTCAAAATTCTCTCCCGCCTTTTAGCGTCTTCCTCTGTTTGTTTTGGCGCAATTAACAGTATGACTGTTGATTTGATCAGATTCATAAATCTCTCCAATAAAACCTACCAGCTTATCAGCTGGTAGGTAGTTTCATGGTGTTTAACAACACCATGGATGACCTGCTTGCGCTTCTGAGACGATCATTTCTTTTACGCTCCTTTTACTTCTTGCCGATTTGTCAGTAAGTAATTTTTTAATGGTTTCCTTCATTTGCATCACCCCCTTTCAGAACTTGTAAATTGCTAGAAGCAATTTACGTATTAGGTATAACGTATCATGTATTAGGCCAAGTCTGCTTTATTTTAGTAGTCTTACAACTTTTAATCCCTACTTCCACGCATCGAGATCTGTAAAAGATTTTATTTTTTTGTCAATCATAATTTTAAGATACCTAATACGTAATACCTAATACTTAATACGTAAGATGTAAGACTCAAGACCTACGTATTCTCAATCTTATACCCAATACCATGCACTGTTTTGATAGAGGTTTTTTTGAACGGCTTATCGACTTTATCTCTGAGATATTTAACATGAACATCAACAGTATTACTAAATTCGTCAATATTACTTTCCCATACATGCTCAAGTATCATTCCTCGAGTCAATACGCGGTTTTTATTTCTCATGAGGTATTCAAGAAGGTCAAATTCCTTTCTTCTTAATGGAATGTGTTTCGAATCTCTTACCACGTTTCGAGTCACTACATCAAGAACAAGATCGTCTACGATTAATATATCATCATTGAGCAAAGTGTTGTTTCTTCTTAAAAGTGCTCTTATGCGAGCTAATAATTCGTGAAAACTAAATGGTTTAGACATGTAATCATCTCCACCTGCGTCAAGTGCTTCAACTATATCTTCTGTTTCGCATCTCCCTGTGAGAAACAGGATAGGAGATTTTAAGTTATTAGATCTTAGTTTCCTGCAAAGAACTATACCATCTGTATCAGGTAAAGAAATATCTATGATGATAAGATCGTATTCATTAATATATGCTTTATACTCACCATCTTCTCCAGAAAAAGCTAAATCAACAATATAATATTTGCTTAACTGAAGTCCTAAAGTTTCTGCTAAATCTTTATCATCCTCGATAAGTAAGACGCGCATTTTTTTAACCTTAATGTATAACTTTTCTATTTATATCAAACAATTATTAAAAAAATATTAACAAGAGGTATCTTATAGCATTTTACTACTACTTGACAACATATTAAAATCAATTATAATTTTTTCAATGGATAATAACCTCTCTTCTGCACGATTAGTACTTTTTCTAACAAACCTTATAGTCGCATTTATAGAATTCGTTATCGGTCTCAGGCTCATTTTAAAAATTCTTGGAGCCAATATGCAAGCTCCCTTTGTTCAATGGGTATATGACACAAGTGGCCCTTTGATAGCACCTTTTGAAGGTATGTTTCCCACAACGCGGTTAACAGGGAATTTTATTGTAGAGATCTCTGCACTTTTCGCACTTCTAATATATATTTTTATCGGTTATATTATTAGCGAGATTGTAAACTATGTTCAAGAGTCAGCAACACTAAGAGTCATATCTCATAAGTCCCGGAAGAAAAATTAAAACTCCATTTCATACTCATATTGATATTCATGCTTTCTATTTTGTGATGCTCTAAGAGTTGAAATTCTAGAGTCAATAGACTTGCGTAAAAAACGGGCTAAAATATTGTAGACATCGATATCAAACTCCATTTCAAAGTCCGTCCCCAAACCGTTTTGATTATCTGAAGTTACATTACTTAACAAACACCACTTATCAATAACAAATTTTTCATAAAGTCCAAGAAAAGGATTTTTTTCAATAATTTCAATTGGTTGACCAAAATACCACGGTTTAATTTTATTTTCAGAAAACGCAAGTAAAAAGCGTAAATTATATATCTTGGCGCTCTCTTTGCCTATACAAGCACCCTTACACATTTTAAGCTTATATGCAAAGCAGGGAGCAGACGAATTTAATCCAAGGATTTTCTCACATAAGACATGTTTTTTAGCAAGAACTGAAAGAAATTCCTCAGCTTTTCTTTTTGATTTAAAAGTACCCATGATAGAATCGACCTCGTTGATAGGAATATTTTTGATATCTTCATATTTGACAGTATCATATCCATTATCATCCGTTGTTTTTACAAGAGTTACAGCCTGATTTTGTATGCGTAACGCACGATTATAGACGGGACGAAGTTTTTTAATAAGATACGATTCTCTCAGGAGCGCTCCTAGTTCACCAGCAGTTGGAATATAATCGATATGTGCGATTTTTTCAACCATATTAAATTGTTTTGTTGAACTGCCATCACTCGAAAAATGCGATAAAATACGCGTGTGAATATTCTTACTTTTACCGATATATAGAAGTGAACCAGAAGAGTCATAAAATTTATAAACACCAAATGTTTCAGGAATTTCATCGATCACTTCAGGATCAATATGTTTGGGGAAAGTAGGCCTTTTCTGTATTAGATGAAATGCATTTTTAATCTTTTTCTCATTAAATTCTTCTAAGATTTTTTGAAAAAATTGCCACAACACATACGCATCATCAAATGCACGGTGTCTATTTTCACATGCAAATCCATGTCTTTCTATAAGTGACGAAAGATCATGTTTTCTGAAATTGGGATATAAAAGTCGAGATAGTTTTACTGTACAAAGTTGTTGCGCTCTAAAGGGGATTCCAAATCTCTTAAATTCATTTCTAATAAAACTATAATCAAAACGCACGTTGTGAGCGACGAAAGTTGCATCGTCAAGAATCTCTATTAATTCATCGCGGACATCACTGAACGATGGTGCTTCTTCTAGATCATTTTGAGAAATTCCTGTAAGTAGTTGTATAAAGGGCGAAAGATAAATATGAGGATTAATGAGTTGTTTGTACTCTTTAACAACATTTCCATTTTCTACGCGTAGGATTCCTACTTCAATGATGCGATCATATGTTGGGCGAGGACCTGTAGTTTCCACATCTATAAAGACGAGTTTTTTAGGCAGCATAATATGTATCTAATTATAGCTTAACCACGTTTGGTAGAGATTTAATAAATTCTTGTCTGAAAGTATACGTATATGCACCTTGATAAGGAATCAAAAGTATGTCATCTGTTTCCATTTTTGAGGCAAAGCAAGAGTATCCCCAAATATCGTCTGGAGTGCATAGAGATCCAAATATTGTGCAGGGAATTTCAGTCGTAGATGGGTGAGTTAAATTTAATACCGGGGCGTAGTATTCCTCAAATTTTTCCCATCCAATGATATTTATTCCACCGTCAGTAATTATTTTTTTTGTGCTTTTTACATCAGCAACTTTTAATAATATATGCATAGCATATGTCGAAAGAATCCGTCCTGGTTCAACGAAAATATCGCATGACAAATTCGGTGCAATGTATGTATTAACAGCATTTGATATGCTTTTTGCATATTCCTCAAGCGTCGCTGTTTTTTCAAAATAGTAAGAATCAGAAAAATCTATCTGTTTATTTGATGCTTTGGCAATAGCATTTATTACAGCACCCTGCTTTGTACTCCAAGGGTGTATTCCTTCAGTTTTATATGGCATAAATCCACCGCCAAGATCTAAAAATTTGATTGATGCTCGATGTGTTTTAGAAAAATTAAGCATGAGATATTTAGATATTTCTTTTATGACTTTTATGTAAGGCTCAGCATTGTCGCTCCAACTCATATGCACCTGGATTCCTTGAAGATCAATATATGGATATTTCTGTGCTTCTTTCCAAAAAGTTGAAAGATCATTTAATGGAATACCAAATTTCGACCATAATCCGTGCAAAGGTGTGAATATGCGTATGCCAGCACTAATTTTTCTTTTGTGTTTTGCAGCAAGTCGTCCAATCCTACTAAGTTCAGTGAAGCTATCGATATTAAGAATAACTCTGTCTGTATGTTTTAGTGCTAGCTGTAATTCGTCCTCAGTTTTTCCAGGCCCAGTAAACAATATGGATCTAGGTTTTAACTTAGCTGCAATAGCTAACTCGCGACCGCTTGAAACATCTATATTATGTCCCACTTTTACAATTCTTGTTAAAAGATAAGGATGAGGATTTGATTTCATTGCATAGTAAATTTTTAATCGTGGGATATATCGAGTAAAAGTTTTTGCAAAATTATTTATGGCAATATCAAATTCTTTTTGATCAAAAATGTAAAAAGGCGACTTATTTTCTTTGGCTAATCTTATAAATTTATCCTGCCTTTTAAAAAAATACTTTGCGAGGTGTTTTAAATCACCTTTTATATATGCGGTGTCTTCTTTTAAGATTGTATTAAAATCTTTTTTGATAGTTGATAAGTTTTTAATCATGTAGAGAAAGTAAAAAAATTTAGAATTTTTTTTGCCTTCTTATTAATTGTTCCTTCGTTATTATATACCGGAAAATTCATAAATAATTCAGCAATCTCAGTTTTTTTATTAACGACTTCGTTTTCCTTATATTCTGAATAAAATACGATTTCTCTATGTTTATTTGAAAGATGATAAATGTCTGCAGTTTTATACTTGATAGAGGAATTATAGTAAGCATAAACGCCGTTTTTAAATGTTTTTTGCAATCGATAGGGAACATTGTGTATTTTGATATTTATTGTAGATCCCTGAAATATAGTATTCGGAATTTCATAAATTTTAGGATCAGTCCATTTTTTTATCTTAGTCAAAGATTTAACATACACATCGAAAATCTTAATTCCCGATATAAGCTCCGGATAAGCTGCAATCTGGAAAGTAGCATTGGATAAACGGGGATTACACTCGATAATAAAAATTTTTCCTTTTCCATCAATAATGAAATCTATGTTTGCGAATCCAAGAAATTTATTTTGATGAAGAGCTTTTCCTAATTTGATGAACACGTTATTTATTGATTTTATTGTTTCTTTATTAAAATTATTGGTTTTCATCCATTGAATACCATTAAAAAGTTTTTGAAAACCATTTTGCGATCCAAAACATTGTTTACGTAGGGCTGAGAGTATGATTGATGATGGATCAATAAAAATAGTAATTCCATAAGTTGTTCCTTTGATGTGCTCTCTCATCAGAAGTTTTGCGTTCTTTTTAATCAATTTTTGTTCTATGATATCTTTAAGCTCTGATGCTTTATTTATAAAAAAAGTTCCTTCTCCGCCCTCTGACTGAGGTGTTTGCATAACACTTGGAAAATGCGAAGTCATTTTAGGTTTTGGAAGAGCGTATTTTTTTAGAAATTTATCGAACCAAATTTTATTCTCAAAATTTCTCTGTGTTCTAAAAGAAGCTGAAATAAGTGTGATATTATTCTGAATAGCCCACGTTTCAGCATACTTGGATGATCGTAGAGGTGGTATGATCGCGTTTATTCTATATTTTTTACATACATCTGTTAAGTTTGTATATTTGATGAGATCATCAATTTCGAATTCGGAATAATGTTTTTTTGTTTCTTTTTTATTAAGACCAATAAGATTTTTAAAAATCTTCCTTGCCCATTCATATTCTTGTGTTCCATTTACTGAAAACGGCAAGAAAATAATATCCTTAGTATTTGTATGATATATGGACTCCATTACGGATGGAAAAAAAGCTACATTCATATTAGAATTTAATAATTATACGCGATATGAAGATAGATTTTTATGTAGAGAAAAGAATTAAAGACTGTAAGTCTTTATGGAACGAATTTTCTAAGAACGAATATCTTACGGACAATTGGGAATATCGTCTTTGTTTTCATAATGCATACAAAAATACACCATACTTTATTGTTGGTAAAACTAAAGGTGAAATTATTGGTTTTGTTCCTCTTGAATATGATGAGAAAAGAAAGTCGTATATTTTTTTTGGTGGAGCAGACTGGAATGAACAAATGAGATTTTTAATAAAAGATTTATATAAACATCAATACTTACATACATTTATCCAACAACTACCACATCAAGCTTCACTCAGATTTATTCACCCAGAAGATGCACGTTTTATAAAAGAGGGCGTCATTAAAGAAGAAGACTTTTCGTATTACTTAGTCCCAAAGGATTATGATTTCGATATGGAAACATATCTAACTACATTTAGCCCAAGGTCACGAAAGAATATAAGAAAAGCACTAAGAAGAATTGGGAAACTGAATTTCAAAATAAGAAAAGGACGTATTAAAGATTTCGATCGCCTCATAAACTTTAACATTCAAAGGTACAAGAAGGACTCGATGTTTATGGATGATAGATTTACCCTTGCGATTAAAAATTTATTAATGTCAAAAACTTCGAAATTTATAATTACTTTAGTTACGGTTCTTATTGATAATCAAGTAGAAGCAATTAGTCTGTTTGCAGAATATAAAAGAGGTCTTGTATATTTAGAGGGTTCATCGGATCCTTCTCAAAGTGACGTATCACGATTTTTAGACTATCATATTTTTGAGCACGCGTTTAAAAAAAAGTTGGATTACATAGATGCGTTGAGTGGAGACTGTGGTTGGAAAGAACGTTGGAGACTCAAGAAGAAGACACTATTTAAATTAACAACGTGAATAAGGGCTATAGTCATAAAAGTGCCAATCCCTTTTTCAACTTAATAATTCCTTCATGAACTGTATATCCTCCTTTAACAGGGTCATCATTGAAATCTAGATGCCCGCTGTCGAGATCAATAAAATCAATGGGAAGAGCAAGGGCGAGGTGTACGCTCGTTGTCATCGAAATAGTTGATTCATAATTGCACCCTATCATCGTAATCTTACTAAGACTCTTTGCAAGATGAAAAATATTAAGAAAATTGATAGGTCCTCCACATTTAATAAGTTTAATATTTACCCCATCTACAACATCATCTGTAAGAAATCTGAAGGCATCAGAGAGAGATAGTATAGATTCATCAGCAACAATTGGTACCGTATCGAGTTGTTTTAGTGTCTTTAAATCTTTTATACGACCCCCTTTAACAGGTTCTTCTATAAGATCTATTTTTAGCGAGCTGATTGATTTTAAAAGTTTGATAGCTTCCTGAAGATTGTATCCTTGATTTGCATCAAGAATGAGTTTGTGATTCTTGAGTAGGATTTTTTTTACCGCACGAATTTTTTTGATATCTTCATTTACATTAAGTCCGCATTTCAATTTAATTGTTTTATAACCAATTTTAATATTCTTCCTTACTTGGGCCAATGTTTCCTCATAGGGTAAAACACCAATTGTCATCATAGTTTGACATGTATCTCTATATCCTCCAAATAAGTTTTTTAATTGTATTTGATATTTATTACAAAAAAGATTTAGTAATGCTTCTTCCACACATGCCTGAGTTGTAGGTAATCCGCGGAATCTTATTTGAATTTTTTCATGGTACCTATACCAGTGATCTAAAGGCATATTAAAGAAATCCTCAGTAAGGTATTTTTTTAAGGAAGTATGTATTTTTTTAGAAGTTTCTCCGGTTACATGTGTATCTGGCGAAGCACTTCCTAGTCCTATATTCCCTTCGCTATCAGTAATCTTCAAGAAAATTACATCAACGTTACGAACCTCTTCATATGTAATTTTAAACGCCTTTCTTAGGTGAAGTTTTTTTTCTGATATGTAGATACTTTTGATCATAGATATTCCTTTAGTTCACTACGATAAATACGAAGAAGTTTTTTAGCAAGTGTATTTTGATTGAGATGCATTGGATGAATTCCTAGATATTTTTTTATAAGATCTTTTTTATTTTTTTCGAACTTCGGAAGAAGATGTTTTTTAAACTCGTCTATTGAATAACCTGTTCTTCCTCTTTTTGTTGCCAGATAAAAAGCAACTAATAATTCTTCTTGAGAACCATATGCAGGACGTTGTGGATCATATTTGAAAAAATAGGAATAAATAGAATGATGAGCTTTATCAAACATGTTTTCACTAAATCCAATCTTTTGTAAGTCGACATCGAATGCAGAAATTAATGCAAACATGTAACTACATTTTTCACATCGTTGGCACCAGCGCTTATTTGCTGCATGTTCTGTTTTTGCCTCGCATGACATTTGGTACTTAACGATTTCCTGATAACGTGACTGGAGTATTTTTGTTTCAGCAAGTTCATATATTCCATCGACAAAACTTGCTACATCTATTTCTCTCCCAAGCAATAGTGATCCTAACAAACTCTGTTGCGGAGTCCAATCTTTATGTTGATCATATCCTGCATCATATGTTAAAACACCATCTTTGTTAAAAAAAAAGTCGTTACAAGAAACTTCGTTGCCCAAAATAATCAAAGACGCATTAAAATAGTGAGCAAAAGGAAGAGACATAATAACATAATCTGTAGTATGCAAACCCCATCCTAACTCTGTCTGAAGATTCCAATACTTACCATATCTAAAGATTCCTGGACCATAATTTACAACATAAATTTTTACATTAAACTCTTTTTCGAATTTTTTCATAAGTTTCTTTTTGTGTTCATATTCATATTTATGTGAAGGTTCAATGAAGTTGACTAATATCGGAGTAATGCCAAGTTCTAAACATAGGGCTGTGTTTAATAGGCTTTCTTTTCCAAAAGAAAAAGGAATAATTGCTGTTTGTTCTTTTGGTTTTTTGAAATCAATAGTTTGAGGTGTTTGAATATAATTGTTATCAAATAAGTACTGAGTGTTAAAGAATCGTTTTATATATTCTAACGAACTTACTCCGTCAACCAGTGCGCAGATCGGCATATCATATATTCCATTTTTATAAAGAAAAGTTTCCGAAAGTGGCCGGTTTGTGGTATATGTAATAGTTTTTTGATCGTGCATCTGCGGAAGAAAAAGAGTAGAACTATATGCAACATTATCTAAAAGAATGTTTTTGAGAATAGATGGATATTTTTTCCATATTTCTGAAGGGTAAGAGATAGGGAAGCTTTTTCTATTGAGAATTATTTCAAATCCTTTTGCAGTTAGCTTTCCACCTACATGAAGTTTCATTTATGTATTAAACTCTTTTTTATATCTTCTAATAGCTGATCGTAAAATTTCTTCGATAATATCGATATATTTCATCTTTGCAATCTTAGCTGAATAAGCAAAATCACTGTCTTTACCTAATGAAGGATTTGGATTAACTGATAGAATATAGGGATTATTATTTTTGTCTACTTTAATTTTTACATTTCCGTGATCCCAACAGTCAAATATTGTATATGCATCATGGGCAATTTCAGTAATAAGTGATAAGAGTTTGGTTGCAACGTTTTTTGGGGGTTGTTGAATATCAATGAGATCTTCAAATTTTTTATTCTCTCTAGAATATACATGCCAGGTACTCTTAGAAAGCTTATCAAATATTGATCGTGAAAGTGGAAGAATTCTGATGTCATCTTCATCACTACCCAGTATTGATACATCATATTCGTCACCGTCAATATATTCTTCAATCAATGCAGGGGATTTGAGCTTTTCTAATACAAACGTAATTTGTCTATATAGGTCTTTTGCATTGGTAACAATTGACTTATTCGTTATGCCATCTGAACCGTATGTTCTCCCAGATTTTACAACAAGAGGAAACGTTAAACTCTCATCGAGATCTTCATCTAGAGAATACATATAGTCCCATTTTGGTGTAGGAATTTCATGATACATGAGTATTTTTTTGAATTGAATTCTATCAGCACAGAGACCTAGTGTTAGAGCAGATGATCCAGTATATGGAAGTTGAAGAAGATCGAGAATTGCAGCAGGTTGGGTTTGACCTGTCTGATCATTTATTTTTCGTGAGATATTGATGATAATATCTATATTATTTTTTCTTACTTGCTTGAAGACTGATTCAATATTACTTAAATCAAATAATGTTGTTTTATACCCTGTGGCCTGGAGTATTTTTTCTATATCTTTTGCAGGATTTAGAGATTCTTCATCACTGGAGGAATTCCCGTTAATAAAACCATTATGGGCGATACCGATATGAAGATTACGTAGAGTGGACCGAATATGTTTAATTGTTTCAAATTTTGCAGCTCGTAAAATGAGGTCTTTGTTAATTGATGCAAATCCAAATTTCGTTTTTCGAAGTGTTTTTCCAACTGCAGAAGTAGGTGTGTATTTAGCAACTTTATAGTCAACATTCCCAATCGCGTCATCCAAATTCTCTCGTGCATCATTGATATTCTCTCCTGACGTCGTTATCCAGCCAAGATATTCAAATCCTTCAGGTGGTACTAAAACCGGATCCCCAATTTTTTTATAAAAATGAAATTCCTCGACAGGTTTTCTATTTATCTTTCTTTCTTTTATATCAAGTTGAACAAGTACTCCTGAGTGAGGAGAAAGAAAGTAACTGCCAGTAATGTATTTTCTTGGTTTATCAGGCTTTTCAACCTTATCGATATAGATATTGCATGCTATTTTTGCAGCATTATCTACAAGGTCTATATTCCAAGCTCCTTTTACAAAAGAATACACTTCGTCTCCACCCATGCGTAGATTAACTTCAATCGGCATAGGTCCATATTTATTAATTTTTGCTTCAAAATGTATCACTCCATTTTGAATACCAAGTTTTTCAAGAGATTCTTCAGCCATATCTTTTAATAGTTTTTGACCAACAAAAGGGAGAGTCGTCGGAATACTTTGACCGGTTTCGACGAAAAATGGTTCGTTCGTTTTATAATTATCAGAAATAGACCAGAATTTAAGCTTTCCATTTTGCAAGATCATATCTATATCTACTTCATCACCATCAATGTACTCCTCAGCATAGATTTCAAGACTATCCCACTCTGCGGAATCAGGGTGTGTATGAATATTTCTTTTTATATATTCATAGGTTTGCTGTACGTCATCGGGACTATCGACCTTAATGACAAACGCACTCGATGATCCATATACAGGTTTAAGAACAATCGGAAATGTAAGCTCTCTTTTTAATTTTCGAGTATCTTCAAGATTTTTGATAAAAAAATACCGGGGAGTTTCTAAACCAATACTTTTGCAGTATTTTCTAAAAAGATATTTGTTTCTAATTTTCCGTGAAATTGAATATGGAATTCCAGTTTGTCGGAAATAATCTGTAAGTTTCGATGTGACAAGTACGCTCTCTTCCCAAAAAGTTAAAATACCATCAAGCCGAATGTCTTTATGAGCTTTTAGGAATGTATCAACCTGTTGGATTGTTTCTTTATGATTGTTAAGATCTGAAATAATAAGGTGGTCGACAATAGGAGTTGCCCAGTTTTTACTAAAATTTAAGAGAATAATTTTTACACCGAGTTTTTTTAATCGTTGTAAAATAAATTTTTTACCAGGAGTTCCGGAATGGACTACAAGTAGTGTTTTTCCTTTTAGCTCTGTAGAGACTCCAGGAGGTTCTTGCTTTTTTTTCATTAAAGTAACGTTCGTAATACATAATAGAGTAAAAGTGAAATATGTCAAGTGTTTTTGAGAACGAAAGAACTTTAAGATTGTGCAATATATTTTAATCGGAGGCTATTTGCTACGACCGAAAAGGAACTAAAAGCCATAGCCATGCTTGCGATTATGGGAGATAAGAGAAGAGCTGTGAATGGATAAAGAAGGCCTGCAGCTATAGGAATTCCAATAATGTTATAGCCAAAAGCCCAGAAGAGATTTTGCTTAATTATGCGCAATGTTTGTTTAGAAATATGTATCGCTTCAACAACTTTATCAAGTGTTCCTTTTACAAGAACAATATCACCAGATTCTATAGCTACGTCAGTACCAGTTCCCATCGCAATACCGATATCTGCTTGTGCAAGAGCTGGTGCGTCGTTAATACCATCACCAACCATGGCAATGACTCGTCGACTGTCTCCTTTCCCTTGAAGCTCAATAATTTTACTTGCTTTTTCTTCTGGTAATACTTCAGCGATTGCTTCATCAATGCCAATTTTTCGAGCGATATAATTGGCTGTGACTCTATTATCACCAGTTATCATGATTGTTTTGATACCCATGGCTTTTAAATTAGAAATTACTTCTCTCGCGTCTTCTTTAATAGTATCTGCAATACCAATCGCACCTTGAATTTTTCCATCGATAGCAATATATGAAACGGTCTGGGCTTTTTTTTGAAGATCTTCGGCACTTTTCTTATGCTCAGCTGGTATTTTTACATTCTTAAGTTCCATGAGTTTTTCAGTCCCAATATGAACAATAGTTCCTCCAACTTTTGCCTCTATGCCTTTTCCTGGAATATCATTAAATAGAGTGACTTTTTTAGTCACGAGTTTTTTATCTTGCAAATACCTTGTTACGGCTTCTGCTAAGGGATGATGTGACTCTTTTTCAACAGAGTAAACAAGAGAATTAATTGTGGAGTCATTTATTGCATATGAAGTGACCTCAGGTTTTCCTTGTGTAAGTGTTCCAGTTTTGTCAAAAACGATGGTATCTATTTTATGTGCAATCTCAAGGGCTTCTGCGTCTTTAACAAGAATTCCTCTACCTGCAGCTTTTCCTGTACCTACCATAACAGCTGTTGGGGTAGCAAGACCAAGCGCACAAGGACAAGCGATGATAAGAATAGTTGTAGCAATAAATGTTGCAAGTTGAAATGGCGTAGTTGTACTAGAAATTATATTAATAGATGGAGCAATGACTAACCAAAACAAAAAAGCTAAAACTGCAATTGATATAACGGTTGGTACAAATATTGTAGACACTTTATCAGCAAGTTTTTGGATTGGAGCTTCTGTTGCTTGAGCGTCTTCTACCATTTGTATGATATGCGCAAGCATAGTATCTTTTCCGATTTTAGTTGCCTTATACATCATTACACCTGATCTATTAATAGTTGCTCCAATAACTGTATCTCCTTTTTGTTTTTCAGCAGGTATAGATTCTCCAGTGATCATCGATTCGTCAACGGCAGAGGAACCTTCAGTTATAATTCCATCAACAGGAATTTTTTCGCCGGGTTTTACTTTTATAAGATCGCCAACCTTTACGTGTTCGATGGAAATCATCTGTTCCTTTCCGTTGCGTATGACACGGGCCTCTTTAGCTTGAAGTTTAAAAAGCGATTTAATAGCATCCGCAGCTTGTCCTTTTGCCCTCATTTCCAGGAGTCGGCCGAGCATGATGAAAAATATAATAAACACAGCAGCTTCGTAGTAAACTTCAGTACCAGTTTTTAAACTACTAAAGAGATTGGGTGAAAAGGTAACTGCTGTAGAAAAAGCCCACGCCGTAAATGTTCCTAGGGCAATCAGCGTATCCATATTAGTAGTTGGAACTCTGAGTGCTCTTAGTGCACTATTAAATATTTCTTTTCCTCCCAAAAAAAGAATAGGTGTAGATAAGAGAAATTGTATAAGGTAAAAAAGTGAAATTTCAGTATTAAACGCATCGACTTTAATTACTCCAAGAATTTCATCGGGCATTGGCCAATTTAATAATTTAAGACCGACAATCATCCAGAACATGAAAAACAAAAAAGGGAGAGCACCGATCCCAATAAGAGTAACTGTTTTCTTAAGATCTGTATACCTTTTTTTTCGTATTTGTTCATCAAGTGGTACTCCATGATCATGTCCGTCTTGAGTATGTGTTTCTTGTTGACCAGGTGCTACGAGTTTTGTTTCATCTGATGGAGTATCTATAAGCTGATATGTCCCAGCACTCGCAACAGCTTTTTTTAGGTTATCAAGAGTGATTTTTTTCTCATCATATTCAACAGTCATTTTTTCTGTCGCAAAGTTTACATTAACTTTTTGGATTCCGGAGAGATCTCTTACCATTTCTTCAATAAGCGATTTACATGAAGCGCAATGCATGCCAACTATAGGAAAGCTTCGTTTTGTCATAGAAATTAATTCACCACTACGTTAACCGGATCAACCATCCCCATCGCACAACTGATTTTATATGTTCCTTTTTTTGGGGTAAATTCAATGCTTGTTTCAGGTTTATTAAGAAACACAACTTCGTCATAAAGACCACTTAAATACATTGCTTGAGCACAACCAGTAACATCTTTACTCTTGACGTTAAGCTTTGTTAGAACACCAGCTTTCAGTGAAAGTGTTCTTGGAAAATACTCAAATCCTTCAGCTTTCATATTTATCTGTTGATATTGATTAGTTCCAGTCCCAATGATTTCAGATCCTAATCCTTCGTTATTAAGTGCTGTATTATTTGATGCCCCAGCAACTTTTGTGAGTGATGTAAGAGTACTTACATTTGGAATACCAAGCACATTAAATTGAGCATTTATGTTATAAAAACCAAAAGCAACAATAAGAAATCCAGCAACCAAATTAAAAGTTCCTGCAAATGTAGGATTTGTTTGAAACTTCATACTTGTAAAACTTAACATTGCAAGAACAGGTAATGTTCCCAAAGCAAATGAGAGCATCATTAATGCACTTGTTATGAAATTCCCAGACGTAAGAGCGACTGTTTGTGCAATGAGAGTAAATCCACAAGGGATCAAAAAAGTAAATGCTCCAGCAAGAAAAGGCATATATTTTCCTTGAAAATTTTGTTCATCACTTGCCTTACGAGTGATAAACGATGGAAGCTGGAGTTTGATACCCGATATCCAAGGAATTCCAAGCATTTGTAGTCCTAGGATGATCATAATAACTGAAACAACAACGACAAGAACTGCAGTTGTTCCTAATGAAAGCTGAAAGAAAGCGCCAATTATACCCAAGAGACCACCAAGGAGGGCATATGATATCAATCGTCCAATATTAAACATGGTGAAAGGGATGAAACGCAGGTGACTTTTGTTTCCTCCATACATTCCATTCCATTGTTTTGATAGTGAAAGAAGAAGTCCACCCACGAGAGCCGCACAGCTGGAAAGACCGGCAATTATGCCAAAAAGGAAAAATGCCCCAAGAGAAGAACTATTTGATAATGTCAGATTAGGAATAAATCCTAAATTGAGTACCGCAAGATAAGCAATGCTTAAGAGTGCGATGACGATTATGGCATTAAATATTGATTGTTGATTCCATACGATTTTACCTAATGGTTGTTCACCGAGTGTATATCCATGCTCTGTAATGAGGTTATTAAGTTCGTCAAGATCTGGCTTCCCATGGTGTCGATTATATACGAAGGTAACTGTTTTATCTTTAAGCGATGCTTGAGTGTGTAAGACTCCAGTGTGTTTTGAAAGCTTTTTTTCCAGGAGTAATTCGCACGATTGACAATGCATGCCGGTCACATAGTACGTACATGTAGCATTTTTTTTACTCATATTATTTGTAATTATAAATAGTAAGGAGTTCTTCAATAGTTTTACTGCTGTCGCCGTTTTGCATCTGGTGTCTTGCGCAATGCTTGAGATGATCTTCCATTATTTTTGCATCAACTTTCTTCAGTGCTTTTTGTACAGAAAGCGAGTTATGGAGTATATCAATACAATATTCGTCATTTTCAACCATACTGATGATTTTAGTGAGTTGTCCACGGGCAATCTTTAAGCGATGTAAGATGTGTTCTTTTTCGTTTTTAAGTCTCAACATATTTTTATATTTGTAATCGGGTGGGGGGGGATTACATTTCATATGATATAGCATGAAGAAATGTTTGTCAAGAGTCATTTGAGTGGATTATTTTCATACTTGACATTGCCTATAAGAGCGGTCTATACTAAAAAATATGACAGATCTTGGTGACACGTATGAAATGGGACCAGGTTCACCTGATCATAGTGAAAACCTTGTTATAGAACCGCAGAGAATCAAGGGTGGAAAGTGGGAACCAAGTAGATTAAAAGGCATGCAAGGTAGGTATAGACTTGAACCATACGCTCTCAGATTAGGTGAAGATGAAGATAGTGCAATCCAATGCGAAAGAATATTTTCAGTAAGTGACGACGGTAGCGTTAGCGTGCAAGATGTATTAACGTCTAGATATAAAAGTGGTGGACTTACACTTATCCAAAAGAGAGGAGTGTTAACTATAGGTAAAGGAAGAGAGGCTCAAGTAATTGAGCAAGGAGATAATAATCAGCCAGAACTTGATTTTGATCTTTTAGTTCCACAAGAACATCTTGAAATGGTAGCAGCATAAATACTACTTCTATAGAAGAATATGGAGTGCTTCAGAAATTCCCCAGATTGCTAATCCGATAAATACATAGGCTCCAATAAGTGAGATAAACGCATTTCTTACCACATTGATAGTTATATTTGGGGAAATAAAAAGGAAGATATTTAAAATCATATGGCCTAAAAATACTCCAACTGCGAATCCAAAAACATTAATGATTTTAAATAATGGAACATATCCAGCAAAGTCATCCAGCCCAAGAATAAAAGGGACCGTAAATGCGAAAACAAAAAGAGATAAAAAACTGGCTTTCGCTGCTTTTGATTGTACGTTCATTGAGGGGATGAGCTTATTAAAGAGAGGCGCATAGATTTTATTTATTCTTTGGAGAATGACCTCATTAAATTGAACAAACCTCCTAAAATAGTCGTTGAATGTATTTCCTGAAAGCGCATGTTCAAACCCGTCTTCTGCAAGTCGTAAGAGTACTAGAGAAGCTATAAAAATCATAAGTGCTAGTAATATTTCAACATTCCTGAAGAAATTCCAGATTGTTAAGACAATAATTGTACCCAAAGCATTTCCTACTGCTGTGCCGATCTCAATGGCAATTCTGTTTTTCCATCCCGGATATGCATGCATAAGATTACCAATAAATATCGCGAAGTCAACTGATGTCTTAAGATATATGGTCATTCCTACTAATACATCACCCAATCGGATATTTAGAGATAAATCAACATCGGTAAAGATGTTAAGTGTATGTATGTAAAATCGTAATATTATCGCAAGAATGAGGAATATGACGCCGGTAAGTATGAGTGGAACTGCTTGTGTGAATAAAACATCATTTTTCTGGTTGTTCATGAAGTAATATTATACGCCAGATTCTGCAAAGGTAGTAAGGTGATCGCGTGGTTCTAAATACATTGATCGTAATTCTTGTTGTGGTAAGAAGTTCATAAAATGAGTAACCAGATTACCATGTTCATCTGGAGCATGGTTTGGTAGTCCATGAGGACGAAGTCCAGCTGCTTCTGCAAGTGGGCTTGTGATTCTTCTTCCAGAATGAGCAACAGCTTTTAAAATTGGGATATTATCTTTTGTACATCCTTCAACGATATTAACACCGGTGTGAGCTAATTGAGTCATCATGGTTTTGAGTAAATGGCTATAAATCCGCTGTCCTCTAAATTCTGGTAATGTATATGCGCCAGTAATTTCCACACGGGAAACATTAAATCGTTGTTCACCCCTGGAAGCTTCAAAACCGTCGTCTATTGTCATAATACTTCCTACGACTCTTCCATTAGAGACCGCTACAATACACGTTTCATTCTCTGTATCTTCTCGGTCATAACCGAGCTTATCAATGAGTGCAAGATATTCTTCAAACTGTGGGTGGTCAGGACCTATGGGAATGATCTCAACTCCTTCTGGAGGTTCACTAAGTTGCGTAAGAGGGGAAGTTGCTGCTGCTGCTTCCATCATTGCTTGGACGTCTGCAAAGTGAGCAGTGGCTTCGCCAACATCAACTCGTCTTGCTTGTGAATTTCTTCCAAGCCCCATAACAACACAGTCTTCTAAATCAGGAATACCTGAACCTGCGAGGTCCCCAAAGGATTCGAGATGTTGATTGATGAAGTCTCTTTGCTCTGGTGTGAGTTGCTCTAAAGCAGATTTAGAAAGAACAAGTTCTACCACTCTTCGCTGTATCGCTGCGTTGAAATTTTTTTCAAGAAGTTGTGCGACGGTTGTCTGAAGTTGATCAGTCCATTGTTCTGCAACAGGAATAATATTATTCCATCTGCATTTAATCTCTCCTGGAATAGTAAATGAATTTACCTCAAGCGGTTGTTGGGGTGTGTCCTTTATAGGAGTTCCAGCAGCTTGCTGGAGGGCATCAATTTGGGGTTCAGGTGTTTCGATCATAGAGTCAAGTGTGTGACTAGTATTGACTATTACTTTTATAGTAACATTATATATATGCTTAGCAAAGACGAACTACTTAAGACATATCTTAAGGAACTCGAGAATCCTGTATCGAGTAACTTAAACAAAAAATACGAGGAACAGAAAACATTTGGTGATAAACTTGCAGACAGACTTACAACGTTTACCGGAAGCTGGAGTTTTATCATATTTTTTTTGTTTATTCTTGTCTGCTGGATCATTCTCAATGTCTTTTTTCTCATAAACCCCATTGATCCTTTTCCTTTTGTTCTTATGAATCTTTTATTGTCATCGTTAGCAGCTTTTCAGGCACCTATTATTATGATGAGTCAAAATCGTCAGGCCGAGCGTGATCGGTTGCAGTCCGATCTTGATTATCTGGTTAACCTTAAAACAGAAGCTCGGTTGGAATCACTTCATAGAAAAGTAGATGCTCTAAAGAAGGAGAAGTTAGGAGAGCTTATCGAATTGCAAAAAAAACAAGAAAAAATTACCCATGACATTACTGCAAGTCCAAAAAAAGGTTAAAAGAAGTGAAGCTTTAACCTAAAATCACTGCGCTACATATCAATCCATATAATAAGACGCTGATCAGATCTTGTATTACTGTAGCGATAGGACCTGCGCCGATAGCGGGATCTTGGTGTTCGATCTGCAGTGCTTCTGTCACGATGAGTCCAACAAGGGGCGCAGTACTTATTGCGCCAAACATGCCAAGCGCAACAGCTAAAGCAAGTGGAGCAGAGTTAAACCACCATGTAACCACGAGCCATGATATCATGCCAAAAATAATTCCAATGGTGATCCCTAAAAGGATTTCTTTAACAAGATATGTTGTAAATTTTGCTTTTCCCCGACTGAGATCTCGTGCATAAATGGTCTGAGTTTGGGTCCCAACAGCGTCAGCCATGTATACGATAAAGGGTAGAAAATACACGATTTGAATATTTTTGACAAGGACTGCCTCAAAACGAGCAGTGGCAAATGAGAGCATGAAACCAAGTAATAGTCCTATAAAAAGTGATGGAATCCGCATCTCCACAAGTTTCCTCACCGAAAACATGTCATCATCTGCTATTACAACCTTTTTCCTACCGAACATTATTGAAAATTATACCAGATATACTTTAAAAATTATTTTCTCATCATATCAAGGACAATTGCGACAACCATGCATCCGATTCCAAGCCACATGATAGCTAAAACTGGCATAAGGCTTACGAGAAATATACCTAATCCAAGTCCGAAAAGGCTATGCATGAGAGCATGCGGTGTAAAACATTCTTTCATTTTGTCATTCATTTCGTTCACCTCCTTCCATCAGTGTTTTGGAGAAGAATTATTAGGGAATACTATTACTATAGTTCGAAGAAGAAGTGTTAATACGATAAAAATAAATGAGATCAAACTTATAGGTAACAATCCGCCTGGCCAGTCTTGTGGCTGTAACCAACCTCTATATCCCATGAATACAACATGGAGCATTACAAGAATAAATGCAAGGTATCCCATTCTTTGAATTTTAAGCCATTCTTTTTTCTCTATTGTTTTTTCAATTGTATTGAGAGAGCTTATTGAGACAACTGAAAATATAATAATAGATATGACTCCAAATAACATCGAGAGTTCTCCGTTGAAATCTAATTTACCGTTTTCTCCAAAAAACCTCGGATAATAGGAAGGATCAAATATGAGTAGAGATATGATGCCGTGGATTGCCGCTAAGCCAAATCCTAAGAGTCCAAAATATTTTCGTGTTGTTAGCCAAGGTGAAAATGTTTTGGGCGAGAATCTCGTGAGTGGTCCTATGACATAGGAAAGTGCGATGAGAAGAACTGCTGAAAGCGCAATACCTTTGTTAGTTATATATAAGGGAAGTTGTTCCCAAGGGACGCCTCGGACAATATTATATCTGAAAACAGCGTAGATGAGCGCAACGGCAATTAATGTTGTTGCTACAACACTTTTTCTCGCCATGTCTTATTATGGGAGAAAGGGAAAAAGAATTCAAGCGCATCGCGTCTATTGCATAAAAGGAGGCTGGAAATTATAATAGTGAACAGCTCAACGATCCCCTGCCCGCTCGCCATAGCTAGCGCTGTAAGCGTTAGCGGGCGAGTAGCTCAACGGCCTAGGGAGAGCTTTTTTAAAAAAGAGAGTATAAATCCTGTGGGCCATGCAAGACGAAGCTTGCGGAGGCGTTGCAGGCGCGATCCCCTGTAGCTCAACGGTAGAGCATTCGACTGTTAATCGAAGGGTTGCTGGTTCGAATCCAGCCGGGGGAGCTGAGTCTTTGTTATTATAAGCTGACGATTAGCTTGTAGTACCGCGAAAATTGGTGTTGGTGCAGTATCAAAGATCATTTTTTCTTTGATATTTATCTTCTCAAAAAAGAACCGCAAATAATGGCGTTTGAGGAATTGTGGAGCTTCTTTGTAAGTCCGATAAATGTCTCGTGTAAACGCCAGCACTTCTTCAATCAGATCAATATCAATTTTGTGTTTAGCTTCTACATCCTGCATCTGGTTATCCAAGTTTATAATCTTTCCCTGTATCTCAAGATGTTTTCTTTTGAACACATCTCTGTCAATAGTGCCATCTAACAAGGAGTCCTCCAGTTTATTTCGTCTAGCTTCCAAGGCGGTCTTTTGATTGAGTATTGCTTGTATTCTGGAAGAAGAGTTCTTTCGGTTATTTTCTAAGACCTTCTTTGTTTGATTGACTACTGCCTGTACAAACTCCGGGCTAAACTGCATGGTTTTGAATTGGTTTTCTACCTGTGTTTCCAAGTCTGCTTGCTCCACATATTTAGCTGGGCAACCATTTCTTTCTCTTTTCTGGCAATGATAGTAAGCAATCTTACCGCCTCTATTAGCAAGCTTATGCTTATCGTAGTGCCATTCAGCGGTATATCGTTGACCACACTCGCCACAATATGCAAACCCACGAAGCAAGAAATCGTGTACACGCTTTCGGATAAGAAAACTACGGTGTTTAGCCAGCACATATTGGCAGGTATCAAACAATTCCTTTGTGATTATTGGTGTATGGTTACCTATTTTTGACTCACCGTGCCAACGGATAAAACCATAATAAAAATGGTTGTTGAGGATATTGCATATCACACTATGTCCCAAACCTGTACCGTTTTTGGAAACGATATTTTTATCCGATAACCAATCTTGGATTTCAATAATTGAGTAACTACCCGTTGCATACAGTTGGAATAGCTCTGTAATTATTGGTGCGGCATAAGTATCTGGCACGCAAGTTTTTCTTTCTCTTTCACCACCTACGCTCCGATACCCAATTGGAGGAGGGGTAGGTTGCCAACCCTCACGGAACTTTTGCATTAGGGCGTCTCTGGTGCGTTGACCATTGACATCGCTCTCCCACTCTGCAACCGAAGCAAAGATATTACCAATCAAACCCTCAGTGACATCTCCGTTTTCTGATACAGAGAGGAGTTTTATCCCCATGTTTTTGAACTCTTTCCTCGTACTGGAAAAGTCGCTTACATTTCGGGCAAAGCGGTCAATCTTATAAATGATAACCGCCTCAACCGGAGACTCCCTTACGACCGTCAGAAGTTCCTGGAAGGCTGGTCGCTCAGTTGTCCGGGCACTCTTACCGTCGTCTTGGAACACTCGCTTGATGTGGTATCCGTTCATTCCAGCATATTCCATACATGCTCTTTTTTGATTGTCTATGGAAAAACCCTCATTGGCTTGCTCATCGGTTGAAACTCTGACATATAAGTATGCATTCTTCATATATTTGTTAGCCTTGATAACTTATACTATCTTCTATATATAGTTTAGTGGTTATTTCTATAAATATCAAGTTATTTTCCCTCCTAACCGCATTCTCTCTATCGCTTCTCTCATTCTTTCCATTCCTTTCAAACTCCTTTTACCTTTTCCTGTTAGATAAGTACTTTTAGGTGGAACTTGATTTCCTTTATGGAGTGGAAACTGACTTCCTAAATGATAGGAACCCTGCTTCCTCACCAGTATGTAGTCTTTTGAGAGGGTGTAGGTGTTGGCTCTATTCCACCCAGACCTTTTACAAATCAAAATATCCGTTTTAGTAATGATATTTTTGAGTAATGTTCTAATGTGCCTATCTGATAATCCCAATATGTCTCCAAGCCTTTTTTGACCCGGAAAACATGTATCTTTCTTACCACAATGCCTTAATAGTACGCAGACGAGATACCTTTCTTGGATTGTTAGGTCAGATTGATCAAGAAGTTGATTTGGTATGACTGTAAAGTTTCTCATTGTTATATTTATAGAAATATCTACTCCTAACCCGCACTTTCCTCGTTTTGTATGGTCGTATCTTGTACTAATCTTGAGTTTATTAGCCTCAAACCTGCTCCATTCTCTTTTCCTCGTTTTAGGTAGTCCAATAGTAGTCTAATTGTATGTTTATTAGCCTCAATCTGGTCTGAAAAGCTTTCCATATTTTTAGCGATAAATAAGTTGTTTTAGGTCTTTTTGAGCCGAGAAATACTTGTGTGGCTCAACACTACCTTGATACGAGAGAAACTCTTGGGTTAGTCTTTCTCTTTCCGGAGACTCTTCAAATACAAATACCACTCTTTTGGGGTTATCTTTCTTGACCATCAACAACATGCATGACTGGCTCAAGATGTATGAAGCTAGTTGAAAATTATCTGTTTCAAAAGTGTTATTTATTGGATCGGTCATAGTTATTGACTTTTTTATTGGGTAAAACAACCCCATGAATTGATTTCTTGTAATAGATTTGGGAGAGGAGAATGTTTACCCAAACTTCCGCGGCTTGGTTTATCAGTAAATATCTATCGTTTTGCTTATTACTTATCTTACTCATAGTTATAAGCCAAGGATAAGAAAAGCTCGGTGGAAATGTCAGCTGTTAGTTGAGGAGGCGGTTATCTCACATCGGGGTAGTAGGTTCGCAAGGCTTTCGTATAAGCTCTAATCCCGCTTCTAATCGTTTCCAAAACATCATGAGTTTCTTTTTCTATCTTCCGGTAGCCCATTTTTTGATATAGCCAATACCATTCTCGGTAGGCTTTGACAGATGCAATGGATTTGTCATCTTTTCTTTGTTTACGCTTCTTGTAGTCAACCTGCCTTATTCTTGAGGATGAATAGGCTACTTTTTCGTCAATTTGTAGGTCTTCGGGCAATCTATATATTGGTTTTTCTTCTAAGGTCGTAGAATAGTCCGAGTCGTCTATTTCCCCGCTCAGTACAGCAGATATTATTGGTCGGATGTAAGTAGTGCCAACGCCGTGTATTATGGCTATTTTTCTTCCTTGTAGATAATTTTCCCAATGTAATTTGTCGTCGTGTTCATTTATGAAATCATCAACTTTATCATGGGAAATTAGTCTGCCACCTACCCATTTATTTCTAAGTTCTGCAATATCAGTCAGCACCTCAACTCGGTCAAAGAAATAAGCCATATCGGCAAACTTACCATCGTCATTTATGTTTATATCTATTGGCTCAATAGGATAACTTATTCTTATACTCATAGTTATAACTACCTGATACATATTTTACTCCATTGATGTATAATTTTGTATAAGTTACTAGGATGACTATGCCTAAAAAGAAAAAACTATTACGACTAAGAGAAGCGGCTGAGATGCTGGGGGTAAACCCAGAGACTTTACGAAGATGGGATATAGATGGAAAATTGAAAGCAGTAAGGATTGGAACTAGACCGAACAGGAAAGGTGAGCGTGTTGGAGACAGAAGATATCACCTAGAGGATATTACTAAGCTAATGAAAAAATAAATATGAGTGATAAAAACCAAATAATAACAACCCCACCTCAAGATAAGATAAAAGAGGGGGTAGCAAAAGGCTATTTTCGCTTCCTCAATGACGGTACAAAAATTGAGTATTTACCCCAAGGACATAAAGAAAACTATAACGACCCCGAAGAACATGTAAGAGCTGAGTACTATTTTGACTTACTAGAAAAATACCATTACCCCAGTAAAAGGATTTCGTTTGAAATTGAGATGCCTGATCGTACCCCGGAAAGATATGCAGACATAGTAATTTACGAAGATGACGCAAAGACTCGTACTTACATTGTAGTTGAGTGTAAAAAAGATGGTATTTCCGATGCAGAGTATGAGCAGGCAACCAAACAGGCTATAGCGAACGCTAGAGTGCTAAAAGCTCCCTATGCGATGTGTGTGGCTGGTAACACTCAACGAGCGATGGAAACAGACGCATGGAATGACAAAGAGCCAGAGAGAGCAACCATTACCGATATCCCTATTTCATACGGCAAAATTGAAGAGTTCCGGTATAAAAAGGGTGATCCTAACTGGGATGTAAAAACTGTCAATCAAGACGAACTCAAAAGGGCTTTTCAAAAGTGTCATAACACTTTATGGGCTGGTGGTAAACGCTCACCAACTACCGCATTTGATGAGTTTGCCAAGATTATATTTGTCAAAATACGAGACGAGAAAAAAGGTAGAAGAACTGGTGAACCGTATGACTTCCAAATAAAAACCCATGAGCCAGCAGAAAGTGTTTATCGCCGGATAAATGGTATCTATCTAGAAGCAAAAGAGCGTGATCCGGAAATCTTCAAAGAAAGCCTGAAAATTGAACCTGAGGAGTTATATACAGTAGTAGAGCATTTACAGGGTATTTCACTCAACAAGACAGACCTTGATACTAAGGGGGTTGCGTTTGAACAGTTTATGGAAGACTTCTTCAAGGGTAAAAATGGTCAATTCTTCACTCCAAGGCTTATTGTCAATTTTGCAATCCAGATGATGGATATAAAAAATGAACATAAAGTCCTTGATCCCGCCTGTGGTTCTGGGGGCTTCCTGTTACACGCTTTGGACCATGTAAGGAAACAAGCACAAGAGTATTATCCTGACGATTTAGGTGAGCAATACGCTTACTGGCATGACTTCGCGGCTAATAATCTTTTTGGTATTGAGATCAACGACTCAATTGCTAGGGTTGCCAAAATGAATATGATAATTCATGACGATGGACATACAAATGTAATCGGATTTGATGCTCTGAGTAGCATAGACAAGATGTATGAAAAAAACCTTGGATTTGCTAAGGATAGGTTTGATATTATTGTAACCAATCCACCCTTTGGTGCCTCAGTCAAGTTTACTGAGCATCCCTATCTCTCTGGTTTTACTCTAGGAAAAAATGGTAGCAAGGTTCGCACTAATCAGAGTACGGAAATACTTTTTATAGAACGCTGCATTGATTTCCTCAGATCTGGTACTGGTAAGATGGCTATCGTTCTTCCTGATGGCATACTCACCAATTCTTCTTTGCAATATGTCCGTGATTTCCTAATGGAAAAAACTCAAATAATGGCAGTAGTTAGTTTACCGCCTTTTGCCTTCGCCCATTTTGGAGCAGGAGTAAAGTCGTCCTTGGTATTTATTCGCAAAAGAGGAGCTAATGAAAAGATAACTCGTTACCCAATTTTTATGGCTATCGCTGAACACGTAGGTTACGATGCCACCGGAAGGAAAGATCCGCTAAATACTCTTCCAGAAATAGTAGAAAAATATAAAGAGTTTATAACTAAAAATGCAATTATATAATTATCATACAGACTCGTGTTTTACTGTGTGGAGTGATGAAATGAAGGGTATATTAAGCCCTTTATATTATATTTCCGCTCCTAAAGATACTTCTGGCTTAGTTTTTCTAAAAGATGCAGCGGTAGTAAATCCTTCAAGAAAGACCCATAAAGTAAATGACACTGAAATTGTACCGTATGTGGGTTTGCCAGAAACAGATGATAAGAAGGTAAGAATGGTTTTACATAGACCTTATAAGGAAGTGGCAGGTAGAAACATTATAAAAATTGGAGATATTTTATTTGCTCGTATTGAACCAAGCGTTTTCAACAAAAAATACATTTATGTTGATAATCTTGATGGAGCAGATCATGCGTATACCTCAACAGAGTTTTATATAATTCAAGCTAAAGACGAAGTAAATCCTCATTATCTTTTTTCAATACTTTTTTCCGACACAGTATTCAAACAAATTATTGGAAAGACTACCGGTTCAACTGGTCGTAGAAGGTTAGATAGATCTGCATTTGAAAATATCCTAATTCCATTACCTCCTCGGAAAAAACAGGATAAAATAGCAGCGTTGTATTTGAAATCAGAACAACAAAAAAACAAATTAGAAGCACAAGCCAAATTACTACTACATTCTTTGAGCGATTATGTTCTAACCAAGCTTCAGACTGAATTGCCCGAAAAGACGGATGACTTTATTTACTCAGCATGGACAGACGAAATTGATTACAGAGTTGATCCATTTTATTTTCACCCTAATAGGCAGAATGCTATAAAAGCTCTAAGAAACTCAAAACATAAATTATTATCGCTAAAACAAGTTGTTAGGTTCAAGCGGGACATAGTTGATAAAATTGATGGGACTCTCCCTTATCTTGGATTAGAAAACATCGTTTCAAATACAGGAGAATATGAAGAAACTACTGATAAAACAAGCATAAGCAGTGCTTTCCGTTTTGACACAAATAATGTCCTTTTCCCCAAACTCCGACCTTATTTGAACAAGGTGTACTGTGCGGAGTTCCCGGGTTTATGCTCTACAGAGTTCCATGTACTAGAACCAAAAGAATGCGATCCTTATTATCTTTATGCGTTCTTGAGCAGTGATATTGTTGTACGACAAACAAGTTATCTTATGACAGGTAATACTCTTCCACGCCTACAAACAGAAGATGTAGAAAAATTACTTATTCCAATACCTAGTATTGGTATACAAAGGGAAATTGCATCCGAGGTTAGAAGTAAAAAAACTCAAGCAAAAGCTCTTTTGCTGGAAGCTAAAAAGAGCACAGAGGATACGAGTAAGGAGATTGAGCGAATGATGCTAGGAGAAATATATGGAAAAAATAATTGATCAGTTAGAATCAAGTGTTGTCAAAGTATTACGAGAATTCGGCATAGTAGGTTTGGTTACATATGTTGGGAGTTTGATTATGCTGTTTGGTTTTATGAGAGAACCAAACCTTACTAGGCAACTAATTTTTGGGGTTGCCGGATTACTTCTTTTGGTAATAGCCACATTTATTGCTTATTTTAGAATAAAGACTCAAAGAGATCGGGAGCAAGCATTGATTGATATGGCTAAAAATACTGGCAATAGGTTGGCGGAACAACTTGGCAAAAACATGTCAAATGAACAAGTTGTATCTATTACTCAGACCATTTGGCAAAACCAAAAAGATTTGATTACTACAATTATTCAGGCAAATAGTGAGGATAAAAAATAAATATGGCAAACCGTTTATATGAACCCGTAAATGTTGAGGATATGAACCTTTCCTACTACTGCCGAGGATGCCATCAGCAAGTGCGAGGAGTCCCTATCACAGATGCAAAATATCGTAATGGTAGTATTAGCGAAAACGAAGCATGGATAATTTGTAAGTGCCCTACACATCTTTGCGAATTATCTTTTGTTATTTATGACAAGCTCAATGAACGGATAAGAAGAGTCTATCCATTCTCCACCTTTGATCCAGCCAGCTATCACGAGGCAATACCAGAAAAAATACGAGAAGATTTAGCAGAAGCTGACAGATGTTATCATGCCGATGCTTATAAAGGTGCAGTGACTATGAACCGAAGGGCTGTACAGCGTCTAGTATTAGATAAAGTAAAAATACCGGGTATTGAAAAGAAAAAATTATGGGAACAAATTGATGCTTTGTTTGATGCGGGATTTATTACGAAGCAACTGAAAGATACTGCTCATGAAATTAGGCACTTCGGTAATTTTGGGGCTCACCCAAGTGATGATTTGCTAGACAATACTTCTGTAGAAGACGCTGAGCGAGTTGATCGTCTAACCATGGATTTGATCAGGATAATTTATATTGTTCCTTACGAAACTGATCAGCTAAAGAAAAAAAGGAACGGACAATAATATGGCAATTTTCAAAATAAATAGTAACAAGGTATCTAAGCTATCTATCAAAGACGATGGATTTGGAGATGAGTATGCCCTCCGCGATTTCTTTGCTTCTAATCTTGAGGAATTACTAGGTATTCGTTTTATTGAAAAAGAATACCCGATACAGGAAGGGAGAATAGACACACTAGGATTGGATGAAAACAATGCCCCGGTAATTATTGAATACAAATGGAAGGAGAATGAAGAGGTCTTAGCTCAAGGATTGTTCTACTATAACTGGCTTATAAAGAATAAAAAGCATTTTGAGTTATTGGTAGAAAACCGTTTAGGAAAAGGTATCAAGGTCAATTGGGATCAGCCGAGAGTAATCCTAGTCGCTCGGGGCTTTGGAAGGTATGTACAAGGGGCTGTAGAGCAAGAAAAACATATTGAGCTCCTTTCTTATCATCATTACGAACCGGATATCTTACATCTTGAAAGTGTTTACACGCCTCCTGAACTGAAAGGCTCTAGAAAAATAGCAATCAAAGAAGCAGGTGTAGATTATAACCTTGATTATCATCTCAAAATTACTTCTGAACTGATGAGGAAGCAATTTGGTCTAATACGCGAGAAGATATTGCAGTTACCTGAAGTAGAAGAAAAGGGAAACCAGAAAAGTGGTATATCCTACCGAACTACCAAGAGTTTCGCACGGCTTGAGTTCCGACCTACATGGATTATGGTTTTACTCCGCGATCCTCAATATAAAGCCGATACGAAACACCTTGTCAAAGATGTAACAAGTAATGAATGGGGCTACAAAGGCATGCTCAAGTTTACGCCAGAAACAAACTTAGATTATTTATATGGTCTGATTGAACAATCACATGAGTCAACTCTTTAGTTGGGTAATTTCAAAACCGGAGCTTCTAATTTCTGTTCTTGGTTGGTTAGTTACATACTGGTTCGTAATTCGTGCACAAGCTAAACAACACAAAAACGAGATCAATCATGAGATCTATAAAGAACTTATTCAGGAGTTAGATAAATATGCAGGTCAAATAAGTGAGTTTTCTTCAAAAGTACAAGCATATAAGTTTACAAAGTCGTTCAAGCACATGGGAACCGAGAAACAAGCGGTAAAGAAGTGGATAGATGAAACAATGCAAGTAGGTACTAATCTTCAGTTTTATAAGTTTTTACAAAAATGGGAAAGCTACGAGATATTTGTTCAAGATTTGCAAAAGATTATGTTGATCTTCAAAAAAGAAAATGACAAAGTATTTGAGGAGTTTCAAAACATATTTCTATTACAAGACCCCGAAGCGGAAAATAATAAAGATGAAAAAGGTTTTGAGGCGAGACTAGATGCATTATGGGAAGTGTCTGCTAATGTATCGTGTTATTTGATGGATTTCAAAAAAGTGCTTCAGAATTATTTCTATAAACAATATGGACTAAAAGCACTAAAACCAAGAGCAACAGAGGACAGTAAATATCTAGTGCTAACAGAAAAAGGTTTAGTTGAAACAACTAAGTGATTAGTACGGAATAAGGTCGCTTACCTTCACCTCCATTATTTTTGCCAGCTTCTTCAAGGTTTTGAGAGATGGTTTTCGCAAACCAGTTTCTAGGTAACCAATATAAGGAACGCTTAGACTTGCCATATCGGCGATCTGTTCTTGAGTTAGCCCGGCTACTTTGCGAGCTTTCTGCAACCTTTTCCCTAGCTTTACATCGTTCTGGGTTGGCATATCCAAAGGTTACTAGCCAGAGCGATAAAAGTTTATAAACTGTGTGTTTATAAATAGCCTTGTAAAGTATCATATTTTCTTATAAACTATAAGTAAGAGTTATAAATATGAGTACTAACCGAATAACTCCATTTGGTAAATATCTTCTCTGCGTTATCGCAACAGCATTACTGTCATTCTTATTCTTTCAGTTTGTTCAAAAAGACACAAAGTATCCTATTGGTTTCATTGTTTGCGACTCACTTTATGAAAATTGTTTTACCGATGCCAAGTATAAAGATATGGATAGTTGTCAGAAAGCAGTTGAAACAGGCAATTGGAGATGCGACAGTAGAGATCCCAATAATATAAAGTGCAAAGTGAGCACTGACTCGCTTGCTAAAGCGTATTGCAAGTAATAGTTACACAGATACTCTAAGTTGTCCCGTCTGTAGCCTCTTTATTTCTTCCCATCTTTGCCTCAATTCTCCGATAAAACTCGTATTCTGAAAGACTTCTAATATCTTAGAAAAGTCCTTTATGAAGAGTCTAGGACTGGGGAGCACTAGAGGACTAAGCTCGAACTATTTCTGCTACAATACTTCTATGAAAACCGTTCTTATAACAGGGGCATCTTCGGGAATCGGGTCAGCGATTGCAGGCGAACTATCAAAAGATGATACTCAGCTCATTCTTACGGCAACAAACTCTGAAAAACTTGCAAAGCTTGCATCCTCTCTTAAGGGAAAGACAGAAATAATTATTGCTGATCTAAGTACTAAAGAAGGAATAAACAGCCTGATTCAAAAGTTCTATGAAAACCATGCTGCCTTGGACAATTTTGTTAATGTCGCCGGAATTTGGCACTCAGATACCAAAGCTCTTGCCGATATCAGATACGAAGATTTTGATCAGCAAACTGTTATCGACACCTTAAATGTTGGAACACTGGCGCCGATGCTCCTTGTTCACGCTTTCATCTCTATCATGAAAGCCAAAAGTAAAATTATCAATATTTCAGGTACTTTTGAAAATGGTGGCAAGGGTTGGTTACCATACTATGTTTCAAAAAGAGCCATTGAAGACTTAACAATCGGTCTCGCAGAAGAATTAAAAGAGAAGGATATACAAGTTAACTGTGTTTCTCCTTCTGATGTAGCAACTGAGCAATACAAGAAATATTTTCCTCAATATATTAATGATGCTGTGGAACCAGAGGTAATTGCAAAACAAGTCGCATATTTATGTTCATCAAAAGCTGATAGCATTACTGGCAAAGTATTTGTTGTTAAGAAGGGAAAGGAACCATACGAAGGTTTTCATACATAGTTTTTATCAATGATCCATCAATCTCAAACTCAATTTTCCCGCTGAGAAATGCGTTAATCAAGGGCAAATCCTGATCTTTAATAAATGCCAAAACGAGCAGTAATAGTGTAAACTATCAATAGATTCATGAAAAAGACAATATTAAAAAACCGGAATATTTCACTTATCGCTATTTTAGTAGTACTTGGTTGGTTCTACTGGTTTCAATATAGACAGTCTCAGATTAGAAGTGAGTGCATGCAACTACTACGACGAAATATTAAAGAAAAAAATGGCGAGATGAGTAGAAGAGGCGTTCAGGATAGTTATGACATTTGTTTCGTTGAGCGTGGTCTGAAACCTGAAAAACTACTTAATAACTAATGCATGGTGAAAGATATAGAACTTCTTTAGTTAGCATTTTCAATCCAATGTAATAATCTTCAAAGACAGAAATTTGGAAATCGTCAAACCTAGCGAGCCCGATTTCAATGCTTGGACAGTAGTGGACTAACTGGTATACTGACTTATAGTTTGATGGTAAAACTAAAGAAAGATTCCAGGGATAAGAAGGAAATTGAGAGATCAGCCACGATCATTGAAAAAACCCTTGATGCCTTTGGGATCAAGACTCGTGTTTCAGAAGTCAATATTGAAGATGACAACGTCCGCTACTCTCTAGAGATCGTTATTGGGACCCGAATTGATGACATTTTTTCTCTAGATAAAGACCTCTCCCTTGCTCTTGCAACTTTAAAACCCGTTAAAATCATTGCTCCCGAGCCCGGACGGTCTATGATTAGTATTATCGTTCCAAAGATAAAGAATGGTTCTGAAGTAAAGAACGGTCTGGGTTATAAAATAATCCAAAAACAAGAGAAGGTTATTGAATATGTAACTTTTGACAATGTTGAACGACTAAGACGACTTTGCTCGTTCGGATTAGTTCTTATCGCCAAAGGAATATTATGGATCGCTGATAAAATAGATACAGAGTACGAGGTTAAATTCCAAAAAACTAAGTCAGGCAAAACACAGTAGAATACTAAATATGACAATCTCTCAACTTACCCTCTTTATTTTAATCATTCTTCTCATTTATATTATTCTTGAGCTATGGAAAGTTTTGAACACCTCTAAGAAAATTCAGCAAGATCTTGATGAAAAGCTAGAAAAACTTAATAGAACAATCCAAATTCTAACAGCCCGTTTAGATGCTGCAGATAAAGAGCTTTTTATTGACCAACTAGATGAATTTGAGGTGGATGAAGATGTTAAACTTGATCCTCTCTATAACGAGGCAGCGAGAGTTGTATATCAGGAACAGAATGCATCTGCCTCACTAATTCAACGAAGGTTAAGCATTGGCTATGCCCATGCAGCTAGGTTGCTTGACCAAATGGAAAGTCAGGGACTTGTTGGAAAAACAATGGGAAGCAAGCCTAGAGAAGTACATCCAACTGCCGGTAATGTGGACACCTTATTTGATGAGGCAGTTAAAATTGTAGGAGAGGGAGAAACTACTTCACTATCTCAGTTGCATCGTAGACTCGACATAGGGTATGCTAGGACAGCTAGAATCATGGACCAACTTGAAATGTATGGTTATGTAGGACCTTCAAACGGAGAAAAACCAAGAGCAGTATTGAAAAAATAATATGATAAAGCTTTCACCATCAGATTGGGACTTTGATGTTAGACAAAGTTAGCTATTTGAATTTGGAATGTATTAAGCACGCTTTGTACGTCCTGAAAATTAAATGAAAACTCAATCTTCCTGTTGAGGAAAGAGTCAATCAGGATGAGCATTTTCTATGAATTTCCTCGAATTTAGATCTCTTGGTATACTTAAGTATGAAGTTGACTATTATCCTCTCAACCAACCGTGCAGAAACAAACTGGAATGCCTTGCGTCTTGCCAATCTTGCTCTCAAAAAGGGAGACGAGGTAAGTATATTTTTACTGGGAGAAGGGGTAGAATACGATAAATCAAGTTCCGAAAAGTTCAATGTCATAGCTCAAATTCAAACGTTTCTTAAATCGGATAAAGCAAAGATTGTAGCTTGCGGCACTTGCATGGCGATCCGAAAGCAAAAAAGCGGTAAAGAATGCCCGGCAGGCGGAATTGAAGACTTATATAATCTGATTGCCGAAAGTGATAAGGTTATAACTTTTTAACAGGAGTTTTTATGGATTTTGATTACACAGTTACAACAGAGAAACCATTCGACGAAGCATTAGCCTCCGTTGAGAGAGAAACGAAAAATGCCGGATTTCGAGTCTTGCATATCCATGATGTTACCGCCACCTTAAAAGAAAAAGGTTTTGAGATTGAACCCTTCAAGATTATCGAGATTTGCAATGCCAAAAGTGCTTATGCGGTACTTCAAGCTGATATCAAAATAGGTCTTTGTCTTCCCTGTAAGATAAACGTGTATCAAAAGAAAAGTCAAATATTCATTTCAGGAATGAGGCCAATTATCCTTCCCCAGTTTTTTCCAAACGCAGATCTTGGCAACTTACCACTTGAAGTTGATGAAATTATTAGAAGAATTATTGATAAGAGCAAGTAATCTATGAGAAAGCTATTTTTAATTCCAATTCTTTTATTTGCTTTAATGCAAACCCCCTCTTTAGCTTTAGCACAAGGCATGATGGATGGTTGGGCGGGTTTGCCATCATCGGTAACTTCCGATGATCATACCGTTCGTGAAGAACAAGAAGGGAAAGAAATCTGGGAGAAATTACAGGTAAAAGAGCTCGAATGTAAAAATCTCACCGATGAACAGTATGATTCGCTTGGTGAATACTTTATGGGTCAGTCAATCGGGAATACTCAAAGACATGCTGCAATGAATCAGATGATGATCAGCATGATGGGTGAAGAAGGAGAACGGAAGATGCATGTCACCCTGGGTAAAAGATATAGCGGGTGTGATCCTGATGCTCAAACTCCTTCAAATGGGTTAGGTTTTATGCCGATGATGTGGATGATGGGAGGAGGTGGAAATCCTATGATGGGTTATAGTGGTTGGGGTGGCTTTGGTTGGATATTTATGATAGTTTTTTGGGTTCTTATTATTCTGGGAGTTGTTGCTTTAGTTCGTTATCTTGGAAGGTCAGGACAACAGCAAGAGCATAGAACACCTCTTGATATTTTGAAAGAACGGTATGCTCGTGGGGAAATTAACAAAAAGGAGTTTGAAGAGAAAAAGAAAGATTTACGGTAAAACTTCCCTTTATGCTTTTACCTCATAAAGGTTTGCTCCAGCGTGGAGCTTCTTTATCTCCAGCCATCGTTGCTTCATCTCACCAAAGTACCGCACATCCTGTAATGTGCTCAAAAATGCGTTAAAATAATCCTGCAATGGAGGCACCCTCAGGTGTTGAGGCTCAGGGAGCCCAAGAACCTTAATTTGCCCTAATTACCGTCTGATAACCGTGAAAATACCCTATTTTTACCCTCTTTTTCACGTTTATGTTGACAAAACCGTGAAAAAAATGTATGGAAGATCGGCGTTGATGCGTTGTAGTGGTCGCAAGATAGTCATAAAGATGAGTTCTAAGTGTGCTAACATTAGGAAGCAAATTTGGATTACCATTCATAAAACGTGATTCACTTTATATAATCTTTATATGGAGACATGGGAAGGATTGAGAAATTATCCTATACAAGCTGAATTTAATCGTCGTTACCATCCTGAAGGTTACGATTTTAAAAATGGTTTTAATAGATATGTCGAATCAATTCCTCCTTACGGAGGAAAAAATTTACGACAAGTTGTAGAAACTCTATTACGCGATCGTCGAAATATAAGCGTTCTTGATCTTGGTTGCGGTGCTGGAAACGCCCTCCTTGATATGAGATTGAAATATTTTGGTAATGTGCATGGACATGGTATAACTGCCTCAGAATTTAGAAGCCCTTTAATGAAGGTTCTTCAAGACTTGCTTGGTATTAATATTATTGTTGGAGACGCTCACGAAATGGAAAGTAAATTCAACAAAGAAAGTTTTGATTTGATATTTAGTTTTTTTGGTCTTGAATATATGGATCCAGAAGTAGTTTTACCCCAAGCTGTGGATTTATTAAGTTCGGGAGGTGTAGCCATGTTAACTGGAACGAGTTTTTTAAATGCTCATTTAAAACCGAGGCTAGTAAATATCGAATCAAATCATAATAGCATCAGTTTTACTAAAAAATGATTAATATATAATTTCAGATATGAAAACTATTTTAGTTGACGCTGTAGACGCTTTTGTAATTGAGGAAAACGGAACGTTCAAGATGTTTGAGGAAATGAAAAACTTGCTTGATATGTACTCCAACAGAAAGATTATATTAACTGGGGCAAATGACGAGCGATTGAAGGAGTTCGGTTTAAATAAAATGCCCTATGAGGTTTTTACTCTAAAACATAATCCGGAAAAAACTGATCCAAGCTATTATGAGACGATGCTTAAACATTTTGGCTTGAGCAATAAGGATACCATTTATTTTGAGCATAATCCTGAGGCGGTTAAAAGCGCACAATCGGTAGGAATCATTTCGTATCACTATGATCCGGAGAAAAAGGATTTGGAAAGTCTGAAAGTTTTCTTGGACAAAAATTTGTCAATATAAATACAAGCCCATATTCCTCCCCAGCCTATAAAAAATGCGTTCAAAGTCACTAACGTTGGGGAGCAAATAATTGTTTAGATGTTAATACAATCTAAAGTAACACAATTTATGCAATATGCGTCACTCATTTGTGGATAGCTGCACTGCTGTGTATACGATTTAATAATGATAGTCTAGAAGTAATCAAGTTGAGGGCAGATACTTAACCCATTAATAACGACTAATTCTTCTCGCCTGTCACAACTTGGAATATTATGAAATATTCACGAATCATATTGACCAAACTATTAAGAGGAAGTATTTTTGATTACTTCTGGTTAGTATTGAGATCTTAAACAACTTAAAACACTGGGTTACAATTCAGATTTGAAAGGAGGTGAAACAATATGACAAACACACAAGATGCTAAAAATGAAGAAGTGAAACAAGAAGCTGTTGAAACAACTGAGAAAGATGAGAGCACAGTAATAAAGGATGCTTCTTCTGAAGTACAAGAAGATGCAAAGTAACATTTGCGTGCTATATTAACCAGCAGTGTTTTGCTATCACTGCTGGTTGAAAAAGCATTTCAAAAAATCAATACATTGTATATGAACAGCTTCTTTTGTATAATTACCTAGTAGGATGCTCACAAAAGTAAATTCTCATCTAAATACAAAAAAAGAATTCGAAACGTTTTATAACCAATTTGCAATCCGCAAATATAAAAAGGGTGAAATGCTCATTCGAGCAGACGACGACCCGCAAGGTATTTTTTGTTTAACCAAGGGGTACGCCCGGCAATATACCATATCTAAAGCAGGTTTTGAACTCACGCTACATATTCTTAAGCCAATTTCATACTTCCCTATGGTATGGGCAATTAACGGCACACCAAATATTTATTTTTTTGAGGCATTAACTGCAGTCGAAGTTGGCCGCGCGCCTCGCGATCAGGTGGTCAATTTTATTAAAGATAAACCGACAGTTATTTTTGAATTAATGAGCGAATTGCTTGAAGATTACGCTGAAACACTCACTCGAGTTGAACATTTAGTTTTCAGCGACGCACATCGAAGAGTTATTTCAGTGCTATTGTATATAGCTAAACATTTTGGAAAAGATCATAAAAGAGGCATTATTGTTCACCACCGTTTTACTCAGCAAGATATTGCAACACTTGTTGGTATAGCACGAGAGACTGCAAACAATGAAATGGTCAAACTTGAAAAAAAGGGTTTTATCACGTATATCAATCACTCTATTTTGTTTGAAAATATTCATGAATTAAACACTGAATTAACCTCAACTCACACAAAATCGTAGTCAAGTATACAGAAATATTGTTATCCAGATTACAGAAAAAACATTATATACGTTGCTGTACTTATCATAAGTCCCATTTATACTACTAATAATATATGAATGATCCAGATACTACCCAAGAGGTAACAACAATACATGAGCAGGCTCCGCAACAGGTTATTACAAAAACTATAAGACATTCAGAGCCGCAAGCAAAAGGAGAAGCTCCGCAAGGAGTTTATGAAACAAAAAAAACCATCATTAGATTTAATCAAATTATTTGGTATATTTTGGGCTTGATAGAAGTCTTACTCTTATTTAGAATTATCTTAAAAACATTGGGTGCAAACCCTTATAGTGGATTTACTAGTTTTATTTACACTCTTACCTCACCACTCGCACTTCCTTTTAGTGGAATATTGCAACCCTCAGTAACAGGCAACTCTATAATTGAGTTATCAACAATTATCGCTGGTATTGTTTATCTTTTTGTTGCATGGGGATTTATTTATCTTTTGGATCTTATTTATCCAATTACACCGAAGGATGTTGAAGCGCAAGCACAATAAATTATGTTAATCGCAATAATAGTTATACTCATTATTCTCTGGTTTCTTGGATATGCACCTATATCGAGCATTTCTATTCCAGATCTTGTTCTTTTTTCAATTAATAATCACCAAATTACCTTGTGGGATATTTTTGTACTCGCTGTCATTGTTTGGGCTATAGGTATTTTACCCCGTCCTTTTCAGATAATTGCATCTGTGCTTCTTTTATTGTGGATACTTTCAGTTCTGGGCATTTTTGCAATTGCAGGTCTTTCCAATATTCTTGTCATTGCAATTATTATTGCTCTTATTCTCTCAGTACTTCTTTAAAGTTCGATTCTATTAATTTATTGGTAATCGAAGGTAGGTGAATATATATGACAACAACAATAATCAATCCGGCACCAACAAATAATTCAACTACAAGCAGTGGTATGGGTTTTTTAATAGGCGTTATTACATTAATTGTATTTGGATTTGTTTTTTTTGTTTACGGTCTTCCGCTGATTAAACAAGGTTTAAGTGGATTAGGTAGCGGTGGAATTCAAATTACTCTACCCAAAACAATAGATGTAAATGTACAACAAGAGAAATAATCATATTTTATGATAAGATCAAATACAATATACTCAAGATTGTCTGCACTCTCGCTCCAACAAAAAGAGAGTAGCAAAGTAAGTTACTGGTTGGAAAAACTATTCTATCAGGAAAAAGAGAGAAATAGTAGGTTGCATAATGGTAGAAAAGATGATAATCAGTTATCTCACAATTCAGAGTGGCAGAATTTAAATAAAAATCATGTTAAGAAAGATGGAGATGATAAATTAACAATAAAAGACATGGTTCATAATTCTAACACCATATTAACGAGTGTCTCTTCCGTTTTTCCTTTTGACTTATTTCCAAAAACTATCAATGTTGAAGCAACTAGAATAACAATAATCACACGTCAATTATTTTCCTCACAGGTGCACAGCATTGATATCGAGGATATTTCTAGTGTATTCATAGAAACGAGTATTTTATTTGCAGCAATATCACTTATTTCAAAAACGTATGATCAGAAAAAATTTGTTGTAAATAATTTATGGAAGAATGAAGCTATTTTAATACGTAGAGTTATTGAGGGTTTAAGAATGTTTAAAAAAAATGGAATTAATATTACAAGTTTTTCAAAAATAGAGCTCCTAGGCAAACTAGAAGCACTAAGCGCAACAGAGATTGTCTTATAATTTTTTTAAAAAGAACGATTAAGTTTTATGATAACAGGTTGTTACATCTTCTACTTTGGGGAGCCAAGCTTGACGATCCTATTTCATAACGCTATAATTCAAACATGGTAGCTTCAAAAAGTACAGGGGGTTCTTCGGCAATGGAAAGCTCTAATGTTATACACAAACCTATGAAAGTCATATGGCCCGATTTGGCTATAGGACAAATTGGTTTAGTTTTTACAGGAGGTACACTTTCTATGGCTCCTGATCCAAAGACTGGCGCTTTACGACCTGCAGTTAGTGGAACAGAAATTGTGGATGCCACTGGACTACGAACTATTAGGGACCATTTTTCTGTAGAAACAATGAGGCAGCCATTTAATTTAGACAGTTCAGATTTAACGCCACCCGGTTGGGTTGCCATTAATAATGCTTTGCTGGAAGTATTAGGCGACTCTGACGGAGCAGCGGTCTTCCACGGAACAGATACATTAGCATATTCTGCTTCTGCAACGGCTATGGCTCTAGCTCATTCTCTTAGTAAACCTGTTGTATTTACTGGAGCCCAAGTCCCCTTAGGTACAGCTGGTGAAGATGCCAGTGCAAATATAACGCGTTCAGTAAAGCTTTTAGATACGTTACATCGACAGAATGCGGCAGGTGTATATGTCTATTTTGGTGATTTAGGAATTATAGGAACTCGAGCAACAAAAGTCTCCGATGTTAGATTTCAAGCATTTGAGGATGTAAGTCGTTTATCAGCCTATTTTTGTACTGCAGAAGAAATTCAACCCGCCCGACCTCCTAGAACGACTATGGATGTAGAAAGATCTAAGGCTGAATGGGCAAACGTGGTAGGAGAACCATTAGAAGCTAGATTTGCCCCAAATGGTGTACTCTCAATAGAGTTAAATCCAGGAACAACAGCAGATTCGCTTGTTTACTCTGCAGAAAATCCAAGTGTTCGCATCCTTATATTAAGATCTTTAGGAGCTGGTAATGTCCCGGCACAAGAAGATAATTCTCAATATAATATCCCCAACGCAATTGCCGAAATAACTAGCAAATTATCTAAACCAGTTATTATAGTATCCCCTATTGTTGGTGGTAGTATAAGATCTATTTACGAAGGAAATTTAAAAGCACTGAAAGCTGGAGCAATTAGCGCTGGTTCTATGTCGGCAGAAGCGGCGTGGGTAAAAGCTCTTTTATTATTAGGTCAACCAAAATTATCAGAAGGAGCATTCAATACAAGGCCAGAAGAAACAATGGATCTCTTTAGGAAAACATTTGTTTTAGATTTAGCTGGTGAAACCGGCAAACAATTTGATGCATTTAATAACTGAAAAATTTAGACAAAGTTTTCTATTAATTTTGCAAACAGGAGCAATCGTATTTGATTTAAGGATCCCGATTGTATAAATAATTCAAATCCAATTTCCGCCAGGGGGAGCCAAGCTTGACGATCGGCGTAAAAGAAGATCTGATAAGGAGGAAACCAAAATTGGGCTTGAAAAATTCAACTGATCTTGCATAATCTAATTACTAATCCCCCCTGTGAGGGCGCAAGCCATTTGCAGGGGTTTTTTTGTGTTTTTGAGCTATAATTTGTTATACCATTCCTATGACTAGAACAATTGCAGATATCAAAAAAAAAGCAATTCCAGTGCTTATTGAAGCAGGTATTTCACGATCTGCCATCTTTGGATCATACGTTCGTGGAGAACAACACAAAAATAGTGACATTGATTTACTGGTTGACTTTCCAGATGGCTTAAGTCTTTTTGATGTGGCAGAAATAAAATACAAACTGGAGGATGCGCTAGGAAAAAAAGTTGACCTTGTTAGTTACGACAGAATCAAGCCACGCCTTAAATCATACATTCTCTCTGAACAGATCAAGATTTTATGAAAAAAGATGTGCTTGTATATCTTGATGACATTATTGCAAGTAGTGAAAAGATTGCTAAATATATCAAAGATAAAAGTAGGGAGGAATTTGAGGAAGATTCAGAGCTTCAAGACGCTGTTATCAGGAGACTTTCTGTTATTGGCGAGGCAGTAAAAAGGTTATCTCAAGAATTTCGTGAACAATGTCCTGAGGTAGCATGGAAAAAAGCAACAGGAATGAGAGACATATTAATTCATCAATATGACGAAATAGAAGTTGATCAAGTGTAGCGTACTATAACAGAGGTCTTGCCGGCATTCAATAAACAAATCGAGGATCTATCTAAATCGTTGAGTAATGATTAAAAAGTGCTCAACTGTTAAATTCTATGCAGCTTAATAAACACTCATATCTATGCTTTATTGGAGCTATTGTCCTTGTAATTCTTACTTTTGCATTGGGCTTTATGGCTGGAAAAAACCAAATATCACCGACGCAATCTAGATCTATTCGACAGGAAATATCTGAAACCGTTCAAACACCAACACTCATACCTTCTCCAACACTTTTCTCAACATACACCCCTTCACAGGAAGTATCTCAACTATATACTTTTTCAGAATTTAATAAATTAGAAGATATTCTATTTGGGAAGACAAATAGTGAACAACAAGTTAGGCTCATTATTGATAGACAGCATCCTTTATCTGAAGAGGGTCATAACTTATTTATCGCACATATATATTCTGAAGTCATTTCATCAGAGTCAGTAAATAGGGAAGAGCTTATTAAGATTGCTCGATCGATATTGAGTATTGACTCAGATCCATCTTATTATGAGGAATTTAACCTTGCCTTTTTACCTTACTCGAGTAAAGATACGATTGGTTCCACTTGGGACAAATATATTGGATCGACACCTATCGCGTGGTATAACTACAGCACTATAGGAAATCTTGCTGGCTGTAGTGGAACTGAAACTATTAACATTTATTTCAATGGGATCAGATCAAGAGTAGCACCAGCAGATGAAAGTATTTGTATACCTTACTATTATTTTCATTAGTAACGAGTCCGGACTTGGTCCAGTTTTTGGAGCTAAATGGACTCGAACTTTTGAATCTTACGATTTTTGATATGTGGTTAGATAAACAATGCCTCCAAGAATGAACATAGAGCCAACTAAAGCAGTCAAACCTGGAACTTCACTAAAGAAAATAAGTCCGTACATTACTGCGCTGAGAGGTTCAAACAAGCTTAAAATACTACCCATACTTGCTTTGATTTTCCCCAGCCCATAATTCAAGAGTGCGTATCCGATAAAGACTACAGCTCCAGCACCCACAACAGGTAGCCATTCCTGTATTGTATGCGTAAACTGGAACTTATTGTCAAACAAATATATAAGCGGAAATAACCCAAGTGAACCAATAAACTGTGTCCAAAAAGTCACTATAGGAGATGAATAGAATCTTCTTAAAATGCCCGTAATGACAAAATACGAACCAAATGCTATCCCAACTATGACACCAAATACATTGCCGAGCAGGTTGCCGTAAATGTCAGATGGATTGAAAAGCAAAAATAAACCCGTAAGGCTTACTGCAATAGCAATGAGTGTACTCGGGTGAATCTTTTCTTTTAGAAATATATAGCTCAATATAACAACCCAAACAGGAGCAGTATAGAGTAGAAAGTACGTATTCGCAATGCTTGTATAGAGCACAGAAAGAGTAAATGCTGCTGCCATAGCTGAGAAACCCACTAACCCATTAAGAATAAACAACCCGTAATCTTTACTCTTTATCTTAAAAATTTCAAGCGATCCTTTATTTTTTATAAGATTGTAGATCGTGATAAAGATAAATGCGAAGAATATTCTTCCAAAAGACTGCATCATTGGCTCTATTGAAGATCCAGCATATCGTACGAAGATTCCAATACTCCCAAGAAAAATAGACCCGACTGATACAGCAACAATACCTTTCGTTTTATCACTCATTCACATAGTATATCACGCATAAAATTTTGAAACCGTCACTTCATCATGCACATTCTTTTAGCTAGGAAACATCAATCTCAAACTCGATCATCCTGTTGAGGAAAGAGTCAATCAGTCTGAGCCAAAGTGGAAGAAAAAAGAAATGATAAGTAGATATAAGCTCACCTTAGAGGTAAAATAGGAGTATGGCAGATACCAAAAGCAAAAAAGCGGTTACCGGAGGATTCACAGACGAGGAACGAACCGCGATGAAGGAGCGCGCCTTAGAGCTTAGAGCTGAAGCACGTGCGAGTAAAAACAAAGCAGAAGGTGAAAAAACAGTGCTTGCAGCAATCGCCAAAATGCCAGAACCGGATCGCTCTATGGCCAAACAGATCCACGCAATTATTAAAAAAACCGCACCAGACCTTTTCTCGAAAACTTGGTATGGAATGCCCGCATACGCCAACAAAGATGGCAAAGTTATCTGCTTCTTTCAAGCTGCAAGCAAATTTAAGTACAGATATGCAACCCTTGGTTTTCAAGAAGATGCACATATTGATGAGAGTGATATGTGGCCGACCTCATTTGCGCTGAGGAAGTTAACTGCCGTTGAGGAGGCGAGGATCGTGGCACTTGTGAAGAAAGCAGTAAGCTGAGAATCAGCTATCTCGATTAAACCTTATGATCTTTTACAGATTCTTTTACAGACTCGAAAGCATATTTATGCAGTGTTATCACTTGAGCTTTCTGCCTCAAGGACGGGGGAACAATAAATAAAACGTCTTCTTTATTGTCTAAATCAACTGTTATCCAAGCCTTATGAACATCATCCGAACAACCCCAGTCGGCGTTGGTCAAAAAATGTGAACCGGTCATTTTGAAAATTCTGACTGCCTCATCACAGGCTTGCTTAGTATTTTCATGTGAAACTTCGATTAAATATTTAGACATGTTAATAAGTATAACATTTTTTTCTTAATGTTAAGTTTTTGTATGCTCTTTTCAAATTTTCATGAAGTACACAGAAACTTGAACTCTATTCCTCGCTTGACAAACTACCATTTGTATAATACAGTATATACATGAAGATCTTGCCTAAACCTATTGAGTTTATTTGGGATAAGGGCAATATTGACAAAAATTTATTAAAACATACAGTAACAAACGAGGAAACAGAAGAATGTTTTCTGGATAAGGAGAAAGTCATTTATGAGGATGTATTTCATTCTCGAAGTGAGGAACGATATATTCTCCTTGGGAAAACAAAGTGGAAACGATTGCTATATATAATTTTTACAATGCGAAATAAAAAAATAAGAATTATTTCCGCTCGTGATATAAACAAAAAGGAGGTGTACTTATATGAAAAAAAAACTTAAACTACCAAAATTTAAAAATGAAGATGAGGAGAGGGACTTCTGGGCAAAACTGGACTTGTCGGAATATTTCGAACCAGAAGATTTTGTACCCGTAAGCTTTCCAAACCTGAAACCGTCGTCACGTCCAATATCGATTCGCATTCCTAATTATTTACTTAATCGGGTTAAGGAAAGGGCGAATGAGCTAAACATACCCTATCAGTCGCTTATTAAACAGTATATTCAAAAGGGAATTATTGTATCAAAATAGGTTTTTACAACCCTCGGGGTTGGAAAATGCCAATCCTTATAAAGTTGAATGAGGAAGTAGTTTAGGAGTGAATTTTAATTAGTATCGATACTTGATTATTATCCAACATCTGTCATGTCCCATCTGATAGGAACTGTAAAAGGGTCACTATGTAATGTAGCAACATATAATCTTTCATCATCTTCTGCAATTCTGACTTCAAGATCACCTTGGCGTCTTACAAAATCAGCAACTATTCTATCTGGAGATGGTATTTCAATAAGTGCTGTAGGATTTGACCAATCAGAATTTATTACCAACTCAGGCATATTTCCTTCTGGCGTAGCTGATACTTCAGCCAATCTAAATACTTTTCCAGAACCATCATAACGGCATCTTACAAATACTGGATTTTCACTTCTTAACCCAGGTCGACTAGTTGTTATTCTTTTGCGCATGGCGTTTCCATCTATTTGCCAGATAACAGTTGGCAATATCCCTCTTCCATGATCAATTACTAACTTTGCAGTAAATCCATCATCCGCTTCTTCATCTTTGAGGCGAATAAGTCTTTTTGCATCGTCATCTAATAAATATACTGGATCAACTAATTCTGCAAGTAAGTCTCTTGGCCATTGCTGAGGAAAATGTCTATCCGCAAATCTTCGAAGCTGATATGTGATTGGACCAGATGATGAAAAGGTGTTTTCTAATGTTGCACCCTTTTCTATTCTTGTTGTCATATGGTTCTAAACTATAGCATATGAATGATTATTTTGCAATGTGAAATTAAAAAAATATATTCTTGATATAATTTCCTTATGGAGACAGTCAAACTAGTAGTTTTTGTTCCTGTGACTCATACACACGTTGTGAGAGAAGCCATGGGAAAAGCCGGTGCAGGGCAAGTAGGTGATTATAAATACTGTAGTTTTTCAGTGAAAGGGACTGGAAGATATATACCACTTGAAACAGCACATCCATATAAAGGTGAAATAGGTAAATTAGAAGAAATAGAAGAAGAGCGTATAGAAACAGTCTGTTATAAAAAAGATTTGGAGAAAATAATATCGGCGATAAAAAAAGTTCATCCTTATGAAGAGGTAGCACTTGATGTGTATCCTTTAGTCTTAAATCCCCACGAAACTACATATAAAAAATAAGTTTAGACTTGATAATCTTCAAGATTAGAAGACTGCTGATTTTCCTCTTCGATTATAAATTAACTTGATTTCAGTTTTCACTTGAATTACACTGCTTATTAGAATGCCGGATGATGAACAATCGCTTGGAGCAGGTGGTCGAATTTCGTTGCAGGAACCTGTATTACCCGATCCTAACACGGATGTTATTGGCAGTATATCTTTTAAGGCATTCCAAATACCAGACCCCTCTGCTCAAATTCAACTAGATGAAGGAAATGGTAAAACCACGATCACGTCGGTGCAAACAGCAGATGGTGATACAAATATTACTTTAGCATTTAGTCCCACAGAGGGATCTGTGCCCTTAGCAGGACAGCCATTTGTCCTTCACAGTAAAAGAGAGTTAACATACGATGGTCTTAGACCTCAGCAATCTCCAGATCCAGAACCCTATTTCTATGGAACATTAAATACTGCACAACAAGCAACAGTCAATGCTGTTGGTGCGGTTGGAAGAGACTTCATTTTTACTCATCCTGATGATTATTCGCAATCAATGTTACCGCGTGTTGATGGTGAAAGAGGAGTTATTGCGCTTCCCCCAGTGAGTCGAAGCGGCATGCTAGGAGATTCGAAGCCTATGCATGAGGTTTTTGCACTTTGTGATGGTACCTTAGTAGTCACTTTATTGGAAAATGCAGGCTATCCGAACGGATCAGTTATTATAGATGCTTCACCCGCATGGGATGGGAAATTAGTTCCTTTAACCTATGCTGTACAGAGAGGAGATAGAGAACCAACTATTGTTCAATATTATGCGTTAGCTTCATACAGTTCTCTTTATCAATCAGCCACTGCTGTAATTCAAGTGGCTAAACCTTCAACGAGAGTTCAGCTAGGTTTACCTATCAATCAAAAAGACCCATCAAGCCTAACGGATGAAGATGCTGATGTTGTGTTGCGATCAGTTAAAGCATGTGAGTCTGATCATAATCGTAAAGCTTGGAGACAGCTTTTAGAAACACACCAGCTTCCTGATTCAGTACAACAAGCTATTGAAGAAGGCTTAGCAGATTCGCGCATATAAAGATTGGTTACCAGATATTTATAGGATTAACCTCAGATAGTTTACGAATACTTTTCAGTGTACCCGTCTTTTTATTTTATGTATAATCAATGTTGCATTTAATTTTGTGATTCGATGATGAATAAATTAAAAATTGAGAGGAGGTGATTGTGAATGTTAGATGATGCTACAAAACAAAAAATAAGAGAACACATTGCAACACACCACGATGGATTTCCTACAACAAAAGCAAAATTAGTAGAGGCTTGTAACGATATGTCCGATTTCTCAGAAGATGATAAAAAATGGTTTATGGATACGCTTCCTGATGGTGATTACAATTCAGCCGAGGAAGTAACAACCGCTTTAGGCCTTTAGGTTGTGCAGGTAAAAAATTATTCTTTGGTAACGCTTCCGCTTTCTGGAAGTTGAATTGGTGATGATCCAGCAGTATTTGGTAATTGTATTGATGCAGCAGTCCTCGCTATAATTTCATCTATACCATTAATTGCCTCATCTCGAGTAACACCGCTGTCTTTCATAATCGCTACAATCAATCCTTCAACTCCTTCATGTGCTTGAGCGTCATGTGCTAGTCTTTCAAATGGAGTCATTTTATCAAGTTCAGCTTGATGTTTATCCATTTCGCCTCTCACAAATTGTCTTTGGTCCGCACTTGCTCTGAGAAGCATTGCACCTGTGATAACAATACCATGTCTTTTCAGCTCATCTAGTGCTTTGTTAATAAACGCCTGGGTTCTTGGGTTTTTTTTATCAGTCCATAGACTTCCGTCTGCCAACTCCTCCATCAAATCGGGTACCAGTAAAGCAATACGGTCATGAAGTATGAGAAATGAGGCAATACCATCAACTACGAGACTTGGTGGCATAACGTCTAACGATCTAGATCCCAAATCAATGGGTTTTGAGGGTCCTTCTTGAAGACCTTCATCTCCTACCATATAAACATTGTAGCAAATAAAACATGTATAATTTCTGCATGGATACACAGCATCATACGCTTCGTTGTGCTGCTTATGCTTTTGTTATTAAAGAACATAAGATTCTCCTTATATTAAGAAAAAACACGGGGTGGATGGATGGTAAATACGGACTTCCAGCAGGTCATCTGGAAAAAGATGAGACCATAAAAGACGCTTTGATACGAGAGGTGCAAGAAGAAATTGGTCTGAAGATACGGTCTACCGATTTAACTTTCTATCATGTTATGCACAGGCATGAAAAAGCCATTGGTAATTTTGAATACATCGATTTTTTCTTCAAACTAGAATATTGGCAAGAGGAGCCCATAAATAACGAGCCTGAAAAAGCCGAACATATCAAATGGTTTGATTTGGACTCTTTGCCTGAAAATATTATCCCAAACGTAGAAGCGGCAATTAAGAATTATAGAGGAAAACTAGTATTTTCAGAATTTAGTTAGCTCCTTTTTTTCTCCCTGCTACGCGCCTTTCTGTTAGTGTAAGAAATTTTTTCCGTAATCTTAAGCTCTTTGGAGTCACTTCTAAAAGCTCGTCATCACCAATCAAATCAAGATACTGCTCCAGACTTAATAGTGTTGCAGGTTCTAGAATATCCTTTACTCCTTCACCGGATGATCTGTTATTCGTGAGTTTTTTTGCTTTACACACATTAATTTCAATATCTTTATCAGATGAGTTTAATCCCACCACCATACCTTCATACACTTTCACTCCAGGTCCATAAAAGAGCGTTCCACGCTGTTGGGCATTTGCTAATCCATATGTTAAGGTCACACCATTTTCGCTGGCGATTAATGCACCATTTCTTACGCTATCTTTATAAGTTCCTAAAGGTTCATAACCGAGTAGATAACTATTTATTGTTGCTGTGCCTCGGGTAGTGGTCATTAAAATAGATCGTATTCCGATAAGATTGCGACTGGAGATTTTATAAATCAACCGTATTCCATCATGATTAGTAGGATGCATATTAATGAGTTTTCCTTTTCTTTTGCCAATTTCCTCAGCAATATTTCCTAAATATTCTTTATTAATATCTATGGTTATTTCTTCAAATGGTTCGCATGTCACACCATCGATTTCTTTATATATTACCTGTTGTTTAGAAATTTCAAGCTCAAAACCTTCCCGTTTCATTGTTTCAATAAGTATGGCTAAATGGAGCTCACCCCGGCCATAAACCGTATAGGAATTTGATGATGCATTATCGGATAATCGGAGTCCCATGTTTGTCTCAAGTTCTTTTTCAAGTCGCTCTTTAATTTGTCGCGATGTAAAAAAAGTGCCTTCACGCCCAGCAAAAGGACTTGTGTTGGGGCCTATTTTTATTTTGATAATTGGTTCTTCAACGTGTATTGGTGGCAATTTTTCTGGTTTTTCAGGATCGGTAACTGTTTGTCCTATTGTTAACTCAGGAATTCCAGCAAGCGCAATGATATCACCAGCATATGCTTCGGAGACTTCTTTCTTTTTTAAACCAATACTTGTAAATATTTTTGTAGCAACATAATTTTTTTCTGAAGTATCACCATTTAGTAGTCTGATTTTATCTCCTTTCTTCAAAGTGCCGCGATTGATTTTTCCAATACAAAGTTTTCCTACATACGGATCAAAGTCTAAAGTTGATATGAGCATTTGAAAAGGTTCCTGTATGTTGGTATTACTATTTGGTATTTCTGCCACAATTGTTTCAAAGAGTGGATCTAAATTTCCGGTTAGTTCGGGAGTGTAATGATCCGGTAATTCGTAGAAAGCTTTTCCATGACGTCCTACACCATATAAAATTTTGAAATTTAAAGCATCTTCATGCTCGGCAAGTTCTAAAAATAAATTTTCAACTTCGTGTTTAACTTCCAGTGGTCGTGCATCCTTCTTATCAATTTTGTTAATAAATAAAATTACTTTTAACTTTGCTTCAATAGCCTTTTTTAGCACAAATCTTGTTTGTGGTAAAGGTCCTTCAGCCGCATCAACCAGGAGTAAAGCACCACTTGCCATATTTAATACTCTCTCGACTTCACTACCAAAATCAGCATGACCTGGAGTATCAATGATATTTATCTTTTCATTTTTATAAGAAACCGAAGTATTTTTTGCTAGTATAGTGATACCTTTTTCGCGCTCTAAATCATTGGTATCCATAAGTAACTCTTGGGTCATTTCTTTCTGATTGTCGCGAAAAGAATCGGTTTGTTTTAAAATACCGTCTACTAAGGTAGTTTTACCGTGGTCGACATGGGCAATAATGGCAATATTTCTGATGTTCATAATAAATACTTAAATATCTCAAAGAAGCACATATTATATCAGGTAATACTAAAATAAGCCATCCTACTCTATATGATTCTTGATTTTTGGAAAATGCTTTGATACTATTATTTTTAGTATGAATCAAACAACAGAACCAAAAAACGATGGTTATGCAAAAAGACCTTTATGGCAGTGGGTAGTTGTTTATGCTGTAATCGGAGGAATTATCTACGCAGGTATTTATTATTTCTTTTTAGCTAAAAAGGGTGGATATAATGAGACAGTCTCTACAACCCCTACCCAAACAGCAGAAACAACCCAACAAGCTCCAGCTACGATCACATATAGCTCGTCTGGATTCTCACCTTCAACAGTTACAGTAAAAAGCGGTGGAACAATTACGTGGATAAACACAAGCGATAAGGAAGTTCAGATTGGCGCTAACCCTCACCCTGCTCATTCAGGTAATCGGGAAGTTTCAGGAGGAGAATTCACTTTGAATTTACAGCCTGGTGAGGAAAAGAGCGTTGTTGTATCAAAAGTCGGTACTTTTGGTTTCCATAATCATGGTAATTCTTTAGAAGAGGGAACGATTGTAGTGGAATAATTTTACTGCCAAAAAATTTATTTAGTGCTTTTTCCTATACTAGTTTTTAAAATGTTTGTTTAAACGAACAATGAAATTAAAAAAAATCTTGTGTCTTAATTATAACGGCGATGAACTTGAAGATAATTATTGGAAAGAACTTAGTGTTCTTGGGGCAAAAAGAGTATTGGTCGTAGAAGCTGATGCTAAAAATCATATCGATGCGGATGCTTTACTAGTTAAACTCGGAGCAAAAATTGACAGAAAATTAATTGATAATTTTTCTCATCTCAAATATATAGGCATGTTGGGAACAGGTTATGGGGGTATAGATGTCAAGTATGCTGCTTTAAAAAATATCACCGTTACAAATATTGCTGATTATGCAATTGAAGGGGTCGCTGAATTTACTATTGCAATTCTCCTTGAGTATTTAAGGTCAGTTGCACAAGCAAAGGCTCAAGCAAAACAAGGAAATTTTTCTGATAATTTTAGTGGAATAGAAATAAAAGGTAAGACTTTTGGTGTTATTGGTTTAGGACATATTGGTGCACGAACAGCAGAACTTGCTCAAGCATTTGGAGCACATGTAATTTATTGGTCAAAAAATCGTAAAAAGGAAATAGAACAAAAAGGTATAAAGTTTTCAGATAATCTGTTTTCTCAAGCAAATATTATAACCATTAATCTTGCTCTCAATCCTGAAACCGAAAATTTTCTGAATGCAGATCGTATTGCATCTATAAAAAAAGGAGCAATTGTCATAAACCCGAGTCCTATGGAGTTGTTAGATTTTCATGCCCTAATTAGTCGATTGAAAAAAGGTGATATTACTTTTATGCTAGACCATAGTGATGAAATGACAAAGGAGCAACTTGAAGCTTTAAAACCGTTTGATAACTGTATTATTTATCCACCTATTGCTTATCTTACTGCTGAAGCGAGTAAACGTAAAAAACGTATTTACATCGATAATCTCAAAAATTTCATAGTTGGCAAACCTACTAATAAGGTTAGTTAACTGATTCATATATCCTACTTACTCTTATTTCCGCCGAAGTTTTATTCTGATTATAAATGCTCCAATGCCAAGTAAAGTAAGTACGAAAGCTATCATTAATAAAATATTACGTTTATTCCCTCGGGTGAGTTCTAAATTTACCTCTTTAGCACCATTTAAATCAACATTTTGAGTAATGGTTTTACCACCATATTCTATGGTTACTGCCTGAACCCCTAAATCAAAAAGTGTGAAGAAAATTCTTCCAGTTTTATCAGTGAGTCCTTCTTTACCTGCTAACTTAACCTTTGCTCCTTCAATAGGTTTATTATCTTTTGTGATGCTCAGTGCAAGGTCATATGCCTTTCTGTTTTTTTTAAGCTCGCTATTTTTCTCTTCCTCAGGACTTTGTGTTGTCGAGATAGTATTACCATAATATTTCGTCTTTTGTTGTGTCGTAGAAGTGGTAGAAGTTCCACCACTACTTGAATTTGATGAAGATGATGAGCTTGAGGAACTTGATGACGAACTCGATGAACTCGATGAAGAGGTCGTTGTAGGAACTGTTGTTGGTGTAGGTGTAGGAGTTCGTGTTGGTATTGGAGTGGGTGTTGACTGAGTAGTATTTACTGTTATTGTACCTGTTTCATCGGTAAACCCTTCGTTATGATATCCATAAGTACCTATTGATGAAAAAGTAAGCGATCCATCTCCTCCCGGTGATATGTCTGAGAGATTAAGACTTGAAAAATCATCATGAGTATCATGAGGATCCGATCGTATTTCAAGAATTGTATTAGATAGATTTATCCATTTTACCGAATCTCCAGTTCCAATTGTTAATGAGGATGTATCAAAACCAGTTTCAGAATAGATGACTTCATATGTATAACTCAATATATCTCGAGGAGTAGTAAGAATTATGAGGAGTAGACACGTAGGAATTAGTGTTCGAGAGACCCAACGTTTAAGCATAGCATTATTGAAATTATAGGAGTATATGCTGAAATAATAAACTATTTCAATGCAAGGTTCAAATATGATGTTAAAAAGCATTGACCAGATTTATTTATAGATATACAATGTTTCTGTTTATGAAATTGTCTCTGATATTATTCTGTGGTTTTCTTTTTTTTACGATCGTTCCCCATGCTTATGGTATTGCAACACATGATCTTTCAACTACATCGGAATACAATATTCGAGTAGATGGAGCTGGAGCTTCTCAAAGTCTCTCTTTGGCAACCCGACATAGGACAACTGATATTGACAGAGATGGAGTAAAAGAATTACTCATAGGCGGTCTAGCACCGAGCAGTGATACGAGCTATATTTATGCTGTTCCTGTAAACCTATTAGATGAGGTTGCAAGCTCCGGTCAAACACTTGATTTAGGTGATACGAGCAATTATTTAGTTAGATTTTCCATAGGGAATTATCGATCGATTAATTACGGATATGTGACAGACGACATTGATGGAGATGGGTATGAGGATATAATGTTTACTATCTGGAGTGGTGATGTTGGAGGTACAGATAGAGGATCGATTTATATCGTATATTCTGATATGCTCACGAGCATCTCAGGTACGGGTAATACTTATAGTCTTGATAGTTCTGGTAAATGGAACATTAGATTTGATGGAGAATTTAATCTCAAGCGTCTTGCGAGCATGATCCAATCTGTAGATGTTGATAATGATGGTAATAAAGACCTGATTTTTTCGGCAGCTGCAACAGCCCCAACATATACCTATATTGTCTCATCCGATATATTTGGCGGAATCTCCAAGACAAGCACGGGAAATGTCTTTTCCATGACATCTTCATCCAGCTATACAGTGCGCATTACAGATGCATATGTTCCAACAGGCAGCTTATATGATGATCTTGCAGATCTTGACGATGATGGGTATCCTGAGCTTGCGCTGGTTCGCAATCTGACGATTGATAGTATTGGAGGTAGGGGAGTTACTTTTATCATCAGAGGAAGTCTTCTGAAAGATTTTACGGGAACGGGAGATACACTTGACCTTTCAACAAGCACAAACTACTGGTTTAGGATTATAGGACCTGCTGTTACCAATGCTTACTGTTTTTACCCTTTCCTACAGGAGAGCTATAACTCATTCGGGGACACTATTCTTATGAATTGTCTTTTTGGAGGAGACTATAACAACGCTCCGGATTCAGGAGGATATTATATTATCGGAGAAAATATTTTTTCAGATATAGTAGATGGAACAGATATAGATTTAAGTAATAGTACAAGTTACTCTGTCCGTCTTGATGGTCCGGATTCAGGAGGTCGGTGGTATACACTATCCGGACATATAAATGACCATAATGGAGACGGCTATACGGACATTCTTGCTCTTACATATAATTCCACAGACTTAACGACTACGACATATGTTGTTTCTGGAAAAAGCTTAGATACTCTTACCTCAGGAAGCAGTGTAGATTTAATCAGCAATCGTACCCCTCTGCTCGCAAGCTGGACGATCCCGTCAGGAGGAACCGGAAGTTTTATGTATGACTTTAATGGGGATGGAAGGGTTGACATCTTTCTTAATGCCCCGACATCAGACTTTAACTCACGAACCAATTCAGGTTCAATGTATATTGTGCATAATTTTCCTCATACCCTTTCTGTGACGGATACGAGCTTGTCAACTTCAAGCAGTCAGCAAATCATTACAGGGAGCGTGACAGCATCAAGTCCTATAACAACTATTGCTGGTGTGGAATATAATATCGATTCAAATGCCCCTGGGGCGACATGGTCAGATTGCGATGCAGTGGATGGGTCTTTTAATTCAGTATCAGAAGAATTTAGTTGTACTGTGACTGGGCTTACCAACGGCACGAGAACAGTATATATGCGTGCGCGAGATGAAAATTCATCTTATACCATTCAAGCGAACTACGGTTCGGCAACAGTTATAGTATCAATTCCTTCAACGTCGTCATCGGGAACATCTTCGTCACAAAGTTCATCTAATCCTCAAATTGTGAAAAATGGAGGAGGAGCATTTTATTCTGTTACATCAGGTGGTTTAGAGCAAAAAATTATAGCTGTTATAGAACCTGGAACAATGATATTTGACGCGTATTTCAGTGCTTCTCCACAGTCTAGTGCGAATCTACCAACCTTAACTTCTTCGACTTCTCAAGGTAATAGTTTAACTGCCGGCCCCTCAGAGAAGCCAGTTATTGGGGTAAAAAATTTTGGAAGGATTGACTGGCAGATAGGAAATATTTATGAGGTATGGTTCAAAGATTTCTATAATGGAGCCAAAATATTACCTAAAATTCAATCAAAGCCATCAATTGTAGCGTTATCGTTTAAGAATGCTGACCTCATCATCTCGGGAAAACCTGGAGAAATATTTGATACTAAGTACTTAAGATTAGCACATTCTGAGGATGGTGTTACCTGGAGGATTCTATCAACATCAGTAGTTGATACAGTAAATAAAACTGTTGCTGCACTTCATAAAGTAGGAGGCTATTACATGATAGTTGCCGGAGGTCCCCAGGCAGCGAGGCAGTCTGCAATTAATTCCGCATCGGTCCGGGGAGTAAAATCACATGAAGAATTTGAAGAAATTGAGCAGGATGATCAACCTAATGAAGTGATTGAGCTAGAACTTGCTTTACCTCAAGACTCTAATCATATACAGAATATTATTGAGTCTATTAGTGATCTTTTTCGCCTTGGCCAGTAGTATTTACTACAATATAGTTTTGTGTGCTTCTAATTTCTTGTTATAATCCAATTAATGTTATCTACAGGTATATTTTTTGGACTCGTATCAATGATTGGTTTTGGTATTAATAATGCCATGGCCCAATCAATCTCAAAAAAATACGGAAGTTTGGGAGCAATAATCTATCGTAATGCAATTATTGTGATGCTGCTTTTTATTACGACATTATTTTATTATTCTGGAAATAAATTTCCTCTATACCACATATTATTTTCCGTTGGGATTGCTTTCGTTGGTTATGTATCGCTCGTTTCGTTTATGCATGCAGTAAAAATTGGAAAGATTGGAGTTGTTGTGCCCATAGCAAATTCTTCTTCCATTTTTACTGTTCTATTTGCAGTGCTATTCTTTTCTGAAATTCTAACTTTAAATAAGTTAATCGCTATTGCGATCATAATTACAGGAGTCGTTTTAATATCAGTAAATATTAAAGATTTTAAGAGATCAGAACTATTTGTACTATCAAGCGGGATTCCATATGCGTTTCTTACGATGATTTTATGGGGATTAGTATTTGCTCTTTTCCGTATACCTGTTAAATCGCTTGGTCCATTTTTTACAACTCTCATTATTGAATTAAGTATACTTATTTTTTCGTGTGTTCATTTATTTTTGATAAAGAAAGAATCATTGAAAAAACCTGTAAAATCCATGATCCCTTCTCTTTTAATGTTTGGATTATTTGGCTACCTTGGATCATTGTTTTTTAATCTTGGAATACAGGTGGCTGAAGTGAGTATAGTTGCCCCCATTGCGTTTTCTGCACCTGCGATATCTGTACTATATGCTCGACTTGTGTACAAAGAGAAATTGCTCTTGAGGCAATATATTGCTGTTGTTTGTATTATTTTTGGGATTATTTTCATGTCTGCTATATAAGTTTTTTATAGTGTACAATTAAAGCTATGGCAAAAAGAGCTACTGGGGTGGGGAAAATGAGAAAAACCCACTCACACAAAACCAAGAAAAGGCTTGCAATCAAACGTGAAATGCTCGCGCAAAAAGCTAAAAAGCGACGACATAGATAGGCAATAGATAGAATATGTTTAAGAACTTAACGGATTTTACATACAAGAGAAATAGGAAAGAAGCGATTGGTTTTTACATTGCCTATTTTATTTTGATTGTATTACTTGGCGGTCTTTCTGGTGGTATAGTTGGTTTGATTATTAATCAGCAAGATAGCTATGCGGTTGGTTTTAGAGTGGGAAATATTGTAGCGATTATCTCTACTCTCGTTTTTTCTTCTGTAATATTAAAACAGAAAAATCTTACAAACAATTTTAAATATATTGTATTAATTCCGTTATCTGGTCTCCTTGCATATTTTGGAGGTGCTCTCTTGGGTTTAATTTTTGTTACCTATCTTACTACACGAGACAATCAAGTAAATTTAGTAGCAACTTCTGGTAAAACAGAGTCTCCTCAGCCATTTGCAAAGATATTTAAGTCTAGTTAAGATTTATAATCTTTTGAGTGTTTTAGCTACGTGATTCCACAAAAATTCAAACATTTGTATATACGATTTGACAAGTAGATCGTCTCTTATCTCTATGCCATATTGATCACTATCTGTTTTTAAACTACACACAGTAAGAATATCTTTATATATGAGAATCATTCGATCAAATTTAATCTTTTTTTCATCTAATGTTTTAGCCTCTACATTTTCTTCTAAAAAATTAGGAATATCAGACCATGTAAGTGGGGCAGGTTTATTAAAGATTATTTTATTGTGCATGTTCAAATTTCGAAATTCTTCTCGCCACTTTTCAGCAAAATCTCTGTCAGTCACGTGCTCAAGTTGTCCTGGGCTAAAACCAATCACAAGATCTGCTTTTGAAATAATTATGTTCCAAAGAAGCTGTTTGATTCCTGCTTGGCCTTTATAGATATTGATTGTTTTTTGTGTATTTTTTGCAACCTCAAATTCTTTGATGCTTTCGCTAAATGTATCCAAATTTTGAGTAAGAAATTGAAGTTTTTCGTTTTTTTCCTCCAAAATCAGTCTCAGTATCTTAGGGTTGCTAATTCTATAGAAAGTAGATTTGCCAACTTTTTTTGAAATAACATAGCCATTGTCGATGAGACGCTCTAGTTCAAGATATATTGAGCTTCGTGGTAGTTGAATCCTTTTGTGTATGTGAACAACTGTGGATTCAGGATATGTTGCTAGATCAAGATAAATCTTAACTTGTTTTTTAGATAAGCCAAGCTTGGTTAAATAGTCGATTGGTGTCATCATGTGTCAACAATTATGACATCAGTTTGGCCTCTTGTCAAGTGCTTGATATAATGCTCCCATATGAATAATTATAAGAAAATTGGCATTATTGGTGGTCAAGGTCCAGCCTCAACTATAGCGTTTTATGATCTTATTGTAAAATATTTTCAGGATAATTTTGGAGCCAGACATGTAGCAGATTACCCTCCTATGATTATTTATAGCGTGCCAACTCCAAGCCTGGTTGAAGGGGTTGAAAACGAAGAAAAAACATTCTATTTAATCGCTGATGCTATTTATGGACTGGAGCGAGAGGGGGCTGATTTTGTGATTATTACGTGTATTTCACTCCAGTATTTTATCGAAAAACTACAACCTTTAGTAAAAATTCCAATTATTCCTATCACCCCAATACTGGCAGAATATGCAAAAAATAGAAGATATAAAACTCTCGGTATCCTTGCTACAGAGGCTACCTTAGAGAAAAAAGTTTGTCATACGCTTTTTGAAAAAGAGAAGATTAATTTAATTAGGCCTAAAAAGTCTGACCAGAATGAAGTAGGTGAGGTGATTTTAGACGTGATTGGTGGCAGAATTACTCTTAGGGATTCTGAGATAGTAAAGAAGGTAATCGGAAATTTACAAAAAAATGGAGCTGAAGCTATTTTACTTGCTTGTACTGAGTTGCCATTAGTTTTAAAACAGTCCGACGTATATATACCCTTAATCAACTGTAATGAATTGTATCCCAAGGCAGTTGCCGAATATGCGTGTGGAAGGATTCGGTTATGAATTAAGTATTATAATTACACTAGTAATATAGTTAAAATGAAAACCAAGGTTGAAACCACTAAAGCTCCTCAGGCAGGAACGAGTCCTCATTCGCAGGCAATTATTGCAAATAAATTTGTTTTCACACAAGGATGCATTTGTTTGACTCCAGAAGGCCAACTCCTTGAAGGAACTATAAAAGAACAAACACACCAGATCATGAAAAATCTTCAAGCGATTCTGGAAGCTGCTGGAACATCTTTTGCCAATGTGGTTAAAACGACAATTTATGTTACAGATATATCAGCTTACAGTGAGATTAATGAAGTGTATGGAAGTTATTTTTCTGCTCCATATCCTGCAAGAGAAACTGTTTGTGTCAAAGAACTCCCCCTTGGGGTAAAAGTTGAAATAAGCATGATTGCTGTTAAAGACTAAAACAAGAAGGATTATGAGATTTTATACTTCGAAGGGAAAAAATAAAGAGATGGTTGCATTTAGTGATCGAGAATGGTCTATTGCTGACAAAAATCATTTCGGGAAATCGGGAAGATGGATAGAAGATGTTCATTATATTCGTGCCGTTGATGATAACGTTATTTTGGGCATATTACATTATTGTATAAAAGCAGGAGTAATGGAGATAGTATCTATCGTCGTGAGCCACTCAATGCATCGACAAGGCATTGGAAGAGCTCTTATTGAAAAAGCAGAAAAAATAGCAAAGCAAAAAGGAGTACACAAAATATTTTTAACCACTGGAGTAGGTTGGGATGCTATCAATTTCTATGAAAAACTTGGATATCAAAATACCGGAGAATTAAAAAAACATTATTTAATGCAAGATTGGCTTATTTTTAGCAAAGAACTAAAATAAAAATAAGCTAGCAGTAATTCTAGAATTTTTTTACTAAAAATTACTGCTAGACTTATTATTACGATTCGAGATTAATATTTGTTTCTGCGGCCACCACCAAAACGGTTTTCATTTCTTCTAAAACCTCCATTATTTTCACGTGGTTTTGCAACATTCACCACAATTGATCTACCATCGATTTCTTTTCCACTCATTTCCAATGCTTTTTGAGCATCGTTTGCATTTGTAAAGGTTACAAATCCAAAACCTTTTGATTTACCGGTATCTCTATCATTGATGATGATTGCTTCTTTTATCTCGCCATATTGAGCAAAGAGTTCTTTCAAACTTTCGCTTGTAACTGACCATGGGAGTCCGCCTACAAATAGTTTATTTTGATCCATATTTTCTCACCTACCTTCCATATTTTGAGTAAGAAACCTAATTAGTTTGCCTTACAATGTGTAAATGTGTATTTTCGAAAGGGACCAGAATGTCTTGAGGAATGATTGTATCTTCATTTTTGGAAATGAGATATTTTATGACATCTCCTGCAACATTTTGTGAATCACCTATAACCGGAAAATGATGTATATCAATTCCCGGGCAATCGTTAACTTCTATTACATATGATTTCTTTGTCTGATTATCATACATTATATCAACCCCGCAAAATTCCATACCAAGTACTTGCGCCGCTTTTATGGCTAAAGCTTTAGAATCTGGGTTTATAGTGCGTGTGACATCCCTGCTTATTCCGCCAGCACTGATATTGGCATTTTGTTTTAGAAAAACAGTTCTTTTTTGTCTAATAATACTTTGTAGCGTAAGACCGTTTTTTTTAAGAGTTCTTGATAACTCGAAATTTATACGTATTTTGCACATTGGTTTTTCGTATTTTTTACCAATTAAAGGATTTGTATTAAATTTCCTAATAAGTTCCTTTATGGTACTTCGTCCATCACCAATAACATGAGCAGGAATCCTTTTTGTAACGGCCGAAATCATATCACCAATCACGAGAATTCTATAATCAGTGCCTTGTATATGTTCCTCAATAAGAATATTATCATGAGGTTTTTTTGAGAAATCATGGAGAACTTGATCAAGCTCTTGAGATGTCTCTATATTTGCATAGACTTCATTGCCATGGGCTCCAGAAATTGGTTTTATAACACAGGGGAAAATATTTCGTTTTACGATAAGTTTTCGTGCTTTTGTTATAGACGAAACCAACCAGCTTTTAGGTGTTGAAATTTTATTCTGTTTAAATATTTTCTTTGATAGAAATTTGTTGTTTGCTATTATGCATGAGCTTTGAGGATTGATAGGCATATTTGTTCCTTTAATAAAGATTTTTTTATGTCCGATTACAACCGAAAATAGATTAAATCGAGTTGATTCAATTTTTACCTCAAGGCCTTGTGCAAGAGCCGCCTGATATATGAGTTGTGTGCTCGTTGAACGAAGCACGCGTTTTTTTACCATATGAATTGGGGGATACGAAGATAGAGGTTATGATCTTGAAGAAAAATATCCTAGAATCTTAATATCTACGCATATTATACCATAGTAAGTATGTTTATGTTCTTTTTGTTACAATAACTTACATAATCGCGAGGTAAGATTAAAGCTTCTCAATAATCGAATATGCATATCCAAACTCAAGATGGCTTCATATTAGATGCTGTTTATAACAAAGTTAATGATTCTCATACTGCTATAGTTTTTGCACACGGCATGACTGTAGATAAAGAAAATGAAGGTATTTTTGTACGCGCCGAGGATGAACTAAATAATGCTGGATATTCAACATTTCGATTTGATTTTAGAGCGCATGGAGCAAGTTCAGGGAATTCTATAACTGATTTTACTATCTCTGGGGAGCTCCAGGATATGCGTGATGTAATGACCTTTTTAAAAAACGAAAAAAATGAGAGGATTGGATTAGCAGCAGCAAGTTTTGGAGGCAGTATAGCTGCGCTATATACATCAGATAATCTTGAAAAAATTGACGCCTTACTACTGGCTAATCCTGTTATGAACTACAGGCATGCATTTTTAGAACCCATAACACCGTGGGGAAAGCAGTATTTCAGCAACCTTCCTGCTCGTTTAGAGAAAGATGGTTTTATCAAGGTGGGCTCTCACGATTTTGCACTTGGCAAAACATTGTTTGAAGAAATGGAAAAATATGCTCCTTGTGAAGCACTGAAGAAATATTCGAATCCTTTACTTGTTATGCACGGAACAGGGGATACAAAAGTACCATATCAAGACGCTTATGATTGTTATGAAGTACTACCAAATAAACATAAAAAGTTTGTACCCATACATGGCTCAGAACACGGATTTCACGAAGAACCGCATGAAAGCATGGTGACTAAGTTAGTCGTCGATTTTTTTAAAGAAGTATTTCATGACTTGGTATAATTAGCTTCTATGGAAGGGTTTATAAAAAAAGCAGCTCAAGTCATAAAAGATATTTTATACATAAATATTGCTTCTATTACTCCAGATGGAAAGCCATGGAATACGCCGGTATATTGTGCATTTGATGAAAACCTAAATTTTTATTGGCTTTCCTGGAAATTAAATCAACATTCTGAGAATGTACGCAATAATCCGCATGTATTTGTCACAATTTATGATTCCATAGTACCGGCAAGTACAGGTTTTGGCGTATATTTTGAAGGAAAAGCATATGAGTTACATAATCCCAAAGATATTTTAATTGCCATAAAACACATATATAAAAGAGAAAAAAGAAAACCAAGAGATGTGATCAATTTCTTAAAGAAATATCCTCGACGAGCATATACATTTGTTCCAGAAAGAGTTTGGGTGAACGGAGAAGGGGAGATTGAAGGAAATTACATTGATAACAGGACCGAATTAGACCTATCGAAACTAAAAACATACATTTCTGCGAAATAGCTTATTCCTTGAGAAGGTCCTTAATGGCCAAGATACGTCTGAAAAACATACATTATTACAATGCCGATCAGAAATGTAATCGATTGAATCCAACTTATGTATTTCCCTTTCTCTTTTTGGACCTCAGGGATTAGATCGACGCATGCTATATAGATAAATACTCCAGCTGTCATTGCGATAATTATGTAATTGATTTTTTCAAAGAAATTAATGAAAAAATACCCCAATAATCCACCTAGTACGGCAGATAAAGCCGAGAGAAAATTATAAAATAGTGCTCTCATTCTCGAAAGTCCACCATGAATAAAGATACTAAAATCTGCAATTTCATGAGGAATTTCATGGGCAATAATAGCAATAGTTACCACCAATCCCAGACTTGGGTTAACAAGAAAACCTGCAGCAATTGCCAATCCATCGAAAAAATTATGGAAGGTATCTCCAATCATGACTAAAGAAACAGTCGGTTTAATAATCGGTTTCCTGTTGTCATGGTGATGTAGAAGCCTAATAACTTTCTCCAGAAGAAAAAAAATAACAATTCCCACCAGAACAAAAACAAAGGTAGAACGTTTATTTTCCATCTCAAGAGTTTCAGGTAAAAGGTCTAAAAAAGCTGTTGAGAGCATTACTCCTGCTGCAAAGCTGAAAAGATAGTCGAGAAGTCTTTTTTTTACCGACTGATTAATTATCAAAACTCCGACAAACGAAATAAAGCTAGTTGCTAAGCTGGCAATAAGAATATAGTAAAGCGTGGGATTCATTACTGGCATGTGGCACAAAGGCCATAAAATTCTAAATGATGATTATCTATTGAAAGAGAGATGTCTTCTATATCACCGCAATTATTGCAAATTATGTGCAATAAATCAAGAATGTAAGAAATCCACACGTATTAGCGGGTTACTCAATGATTTTATCATTATTGTTATATAATGATTAAGATTCCAGCTTTACTTTGATGGGAAGAAGAAAAATTCCATAAATCTTTTTCTACAAACTGTAGCTTATTTTGGCCTTATTACTGCTTTAATGCTTTTCCTTCTTTTTTCCGGGATGGTTATTTAAGCACTTAGAAGCTCAATACGTTTTCTGGAGTTAATTTTTTTATCTCACCTGTTTGTATGTTAATACTCACCAGATAATTATTCGCATTTATACCGTCTGGCATGGTATAGACTAATGTTACAAATGTATCGTTATTTGTCCAAACTCCTCGTGCATCATATGAGACCGCATTGGAGCTTGGGGTGATCTGACGTACAGATTTATCTGTAAGTGAGACAAGGTTCAGACTACCATATTGGAAACCATCAATATGAGCCGTTCGCTCGTACATGAAATATTTTTCATCTGGGCTTATTGCTATAAATGGCTGAATATCAGCCCATTTTCCTTCGTCCAAAATCATTTCTTCATCTGTATCGAGGTTAGATATAACGACGCGGCTAAAAGACGTTGTTCCAGGTGTGTCGCCAGTACTCCCCTCAGTTTTTATAAGTATATTTGATGTTGATAAAGGATAGGCTGAATAACCAAAATATTTTGCTGCATCAATTTGTTTTATCTCACCAGTCGCGAGACTAATCGTATTCAATCCTGTTTTCTGATACGTATTATCGACATAATAGAGGATTTTTTTATCAAGGTCCCATTTAATACCATAAATAAAGTCAGCAAGATATATGTTTTTTTGGGTTTGCATATGGTGAAAGTAGTAGCCAGATGTAAAATCGGGAGCAGGAGATGGTTCGCATGGGCCGTAACCACCCTCAAAATCTGGAGGAAATGTGATGGGAGGGCAGTCTACAGTAAAGTAAGTTGAAAAAACAATATATGAGCCATCTGGAGATATATTCTTCACATTTTGTATATCTGTATTTGAGTGAGTATTAGGTTCTGGATGCTTGATAAGGGTATATTCTTTAATCGTGTTTGTAATGATATTTTTGACAAACAACTTTGAGTTGTCGTTTGGTGTTATAAAGAAGACTTGCGCGCTATGCGGATACTTGAATGCTTGTGAGAAAGTAGGGAGCTCAATCTGTTCTTCTCGTCCGTCTGGATACAAAACCCATGCTTGATAGTCATTATATGCTTGAGGATCAGGATCTCGTATAAAAAGTAGTCTATTTTGTGCATCAAGAACATTTAGTTGCATGGTTGGCGTTGAAATTACCTCTGTTATTTTTGGTGTTTGAGATGGTGTAATCGATGGCGATTGATTTTTTGAGCTCGTTTTGCGGTTTAATAATAGAAATACACCTAATACAATTACGACGAAAAGCAGTCCTGTGAACAGAGCTACTTTGTAAATGCGAACAGTTTTTTTTGGAGAGTGTTCCTGTACGAGGGGTGTAGAATCTTGTTCCATACCTGTATTTATCGTAGTTAAATTGTGGAATAAAATCAAGTGTTAGGGGATGATAATCTTAGTGGTGTGTGAGCCTCATCACACATGCGGTGTGTGATGTACTTCACACACCTATTTCTACTTATATCCTTGATTGAAAATTTTGGATGCGTATGATATACTATAGGGCATATATGAGTGTTTTTCTGTGCCTTTTGCGTGTGCAGAAAAATACCAAAGCACTTTAAAATATCGCTCGCTACATAAAAAAGGAAATACGGACGCATTAGTACTATAGGCTTATAGTATTTGATGTGTCCGTATTTCTACTAGACCCGCCCAGGGGAATAGCTGGGATAGCGCTTGAAAGGAGCGCGAACGAAGCTCATGAAGCATCAGCTGTGGCTCAGGCCGGCGACGCTCTTCGTCGCCATCGTCGCTCTCGTGTTGGTCGGCTTCGCCGCCAACACCCACACTGCCTCGGCGCAAGTCGGTGCCGGATGCCCGAAGGGGTCCTCCTGGCAGTGGATCGACAACGTGATGTGGTGTGTCCCCAGCGGCGTGGCAGTCCAGCCGCCGGTGGAGGCCTACTACCCGAGGCCGAACTGTTACGGTCTCACCAACGCCTCGTGTCCGGTCAACGACCTGGACACGAACAAGATCTCGCCCGACAAGTCGCGCCAGATGACGTACGTCGGCAAGGACACTACGGTCTCAATCTGGGGTGACACCGGTGGTAGGTACCGATCCACGGGCGTGGATGTCGATGGAGTACCCTTCGACGGGTGGATCAAGAGCTCGTGTCTGACAACCTACGGTGACTGCAGCAAGACCGGGACTCTCTGGTCCGGTAACACCTATCGCTCCCAGCAGCCGGCCTACCCCGGCTACGACTACTCCTCGGCCGGCATCGGTGGTCACCAGACCACCACGACGCCTTCGTCGGCGGCAACCGGCGTGAGCTGCCCCCCGGGCTCGACCTACGTCAACGGCCGAGGCTGTATGACGTCGGCCTACTGGGGTCGGTAGTCGCTAGCGAGCGAGAGGGGGCAGGGATTACCTGCGTTTGATAACTGATGTGACGGTTCGCCGCCACCTCTTTTTATCGGACGTTTGTCGTCTCTGCCCCCATGCTTGTTTTTTTATAATAAGAATAAATTCCTATTATGGGGACTTCTCAAACCACATCTTAAAGGTGACGAAATACACAAGGCATTACATTTTGCAAAAATCTATTTTATTATCGCTACCATTCCGGGTATGTTTATAACATACACGAGTTTTCAAGTATCGCTTCCTATGGTATTATTGTGGACAATTACAGGGTATATCGAAGTCTTTGTCGCTGGATACATATTTGCCAAGGTTAAATAATATGTAAGTAAAATTACATCAATGTAAGATTCTTTGTGTTATATATTGAATAATAATTATGAAAATGCGTCCTGTGATTCATTAAATATCTACATGAAACACGAAACTGCAGTATTTGGTGGCGGGTGTTTTTGGTGTGTGGAAGCAGTGTTTACAAAACTCAAAGGAATAACTTCTGTTACTTCAGGTTATGCAGGCGGAACAACAGAAAACCCAACATACGGGGACGTAAGTGATGAAAAAACAGGTCATGCTGAAGTTATTAAAATTGAATTCGATCCCACAGTTATCACATATAATGATTTACTTGAAGTATTTTTTGCAGCCCATGATCCAATCACACTTAATCGTCAAGGAAATGATGTTGGTACACAATATCGATCTATTATTTTATTCACAACAGAGGAGCAGAAGAAAATTGCTGAAGAAATGATTAAAAAAATGACGAAGAAATATTCAGACCATATTACTACACAATTACAAAAACTTGATACTTTTTATTCCGCAGAAGACTACCACCAAAAATATTTTGAGAAAAATCCCGATAATCCTTACTGTCAAGTTACAATTCCACCGAAGTTAAAAAAACTAGAAATGCAGTTTGGGCACTTACTCAAATAATTTCCCACTTATTTATACCTATTTGTCCTGTGTGTCCGTTTTTGGTTGTCGCATGAAAAATTGGACTTCTCAAATCAAACTTTTCAATAATCGCTCGTGGTCTACAATCATAATTAAATGCATGCTGTTTTCCATCAATAAGAGCAGCTTTAATAATTGGTTCTGCTTTACCTATAACATAACCTAGATATACAAGCACCTCGCGAGCACCATATTTTTTAAGAAGTTTTAGAGCTATCCAGCGAGCCATATAAGCAGCAGACCTATCAACCTTTGTTGCATCTTTACCAGAAAAAGCTCCGCCTCCAACCGGAACTCTCGGGCCATATGCATCAACAACAATTTTTCGGCCTGTGCACCCACTATCAGCATCAAAACCACCGATATTAAACGAACCAGTATTATTTGCGAAAATATGTTTCTTTTCAATATCAATGCCATTATCAAGAACATGTTGAACTAATTCTTTTCGGGATTTTCCTTGAGCAGATATCACAACAGATGAAACTCGACCATCTTCAATTGTTATTTGTGATTTAGCATCGACATCAAATCCTTTTAACAATTTTCTCGCAAGATACATCTCTTGAGGAATAAATTGGTCATTTTCGTTACATGCATATCCAACCATAATACCCTGATCGCCTGCGCCTCCTGTGTTAACACCTTGAGCGATTTCCGGCGACTGATGCGTGATATATGTTATTACTTTTATTTTTTGACCTGTAAGCGCTTCATAATAATCACCCACTATTTTCTGAGCATTCACGTTATGTATTGAAGTAATTTCTCCGAAAAGACTTATATATCCATGACCACCTGAGGTTTCTATTGCGACGCGAGAGAAAGGATCTTTTTTAAGGTATTGGTCAAGGAGTAAATCTGAAATTTGATCGCAGATTTTATCAGGATGCAGGTTAGATACAGATTCCGCAATGAATTTTTTCATTATTTATCGTTCTTGGCCGGAGCACCCTGGCGTTGTTGCTGGTTGCTGGTGGATCATTGAGCCAAGTCTCTCCCCACACTCTTGATAAAGAGTTGCAAACAATTATAGAAAACGTTTTGTGAGTTTTCAAGTTGTTATTTTTTTGGCCGAGTTGACATACTTCGATATAGTATGTACAATTAATATATGCGCAAAATCGCTATTATTTCTTTTTTTTCAATTTTTGTCTTAGCCTCAGTTTCCTTTGCTCAAGAACGTAATGCTCCAGACTTTGAAGAAACAGACATCACTATTTTTAACCAAGACGAAGTAGTTGAAGGCGATTTTTTTGCTCATGGAGAAATTGTGGAAATTTTAGGAACTATCAATGGCGATCTTTATGCAGTAGGCGAAAAAGTACTCATCAATGGAAAAATAAATGGGGATGTTTTAGCTGCAGGTGGACAAGTAATTATGTCTGGAGAAGTCACACACGATGTTCGGGTTGCAGGTGGCCAAGTCATTATAAATGGAACGGTTGGTCGAAATCTTTCAATTGCGGGTGGAGATATTCATATCGATGCACCAGCACAGATAATAGGGAATTTTGTGGGTTGGGGAGGAAATGTAATTGTCGTTGGCCCAATACAAGGAAATGTTAGATTAGGAGCTGGAAACGCAACAATACAAAGTATCATTAATGGAAATGTAGACGTAACATCAAGCCAGTTTGAACTTGGACCGAAAGCAATCATACAGGGAAAACTACATAAAAACACTATTCCTCTAAGTAAAAAAAATGTTAGTGATACTACAAAAAACTTTTTCATTTTCCTAAAGATATTAAACTTTATATCAACGTTGATAATCGGTTTAATCTTCGTACATATATTTCCCTATCTCAATAAACGTGCGGTCCAACTCATTCAAAAACGTCCCTTAAAGTCTCTTATTACAGGTATGAGTATCTTACTTCTTATGCCTATAATCATTCTTGCGTTGATGATAACAATAGTAGGTATACCAATTGGATTTATGATATTAGCGCTCTATGGAATTTTCCTTTATAGCGCACGACTGCCTTTTATGTACTTTGTGGGATCATTCGTTTTACAAAAAATGAACAAAAAAGTAAATGATGGATGGAGTTTTGTCCTAGGATTATTAATAATCACTGTTCTCACATTTATTCCCGTAATCTCTTTCTTAACTACATTATTCATAGTTCTCTTTGGATTAGGATCGCTTTCAAGAGCACTTAAAGACTCCTATATTGAAGTGCATAAGAAAAAGATTGTTTAATGCTGATTAAGAAGTTCTTTCAAGATACTCGCCAGTTTCGGGATTCACGCTGATAATATCTCCTTTTTTGATAAATAAGGGAACACTTATGGTAACACCAGTTTCAAGTTTGACAATCTTTTTTGCACCCGATGCTGTATCACCTTTTACTGCATCATGCGCTTCAATGACTTTTAATTTAACGGTATGTGGAGGACGTATTGAGAGCGCCTGTCCATCATGTAGTAAGATGTAAATTGATTGTCCCTCTTTTAAATACTTAGCAAAGTCGCCAATGACTTCAGCTTTTAATTCATATTGTTCGTACGTTTGATTATTCATAAAGGTAAGTATGCCCGCATTTTGATAGAGGTAATGTACTTCGACAGTATCTACGTCTATCCATTCAACTGAATTATCCGGACCATATGTTTTTTCAATAGTATTACCTGTTTTAAGTCCTTTGAGTTTAAATTTCAGGTTTGCTTGTCCTCTACCTCTAAAATTATGCTCGATTTTTATAACTTGATAAATATCACTATCAAAAGCCGTGAAATCACCTTTTTTTATATTGCCCGCTGATGTTTTCATAGACTTGATATTATACACTAACATGTCGTAATATATGGTGTACAAGCGTTCACGAAATGTGAATAAATCATAATTATTCAAATATGGAACTCTTTGAAAAGGATAATCACAACATTGCACATATTCCTCTCGCAGAGCGGATGAGACCATCAAATTGGACCGAATTCGTAGGTCAGGAAAAAATTACTGGCAAAGACACAATTCTCCGTAAAGCTATCGAGAGAGATCAGGTTCCTTCTATGATTTTCTGGGGTCCCCCGGGATCTGGGAAAACGACATTGGCACGACTCATTGCATATATTACGAAATCTTATTTTATTCAGTTTAGTGCTGTTGCAGGAAGCGTAAAACAAGTTAGAGAAATTGTTGCTGTTGCAAAAAAACGACTAGAGTCAGACGGGCGACGTACTATCCTTTTTGTTGACGAAGTGCATCGATTTAATAAAGCTCAACAGGATGCTTTTCTCCCTCATGTTGAAGATGGGACAATTATTTTAATTGGTGCAACAACTGAAAATCCTTCTTTTGAAGTTATCTCAGCCCTCTTATCGCGATCAAGAGTATTCGTATTAGAGCAACTTTCTACAGAAAATCTTAAGAAAATTATTAAAAAAGCATTAAAAAATAAAGAAAAAGGTTATGGAGAATTAAAAATTGAGATTGAAAATTCAGCATTGAAAATTCTTGCACGTATGTCAAACGGCGATGCTCGAATAGCGCTTAATGCTTTGGAATTTATTGTGAGTTCAAGAAAAGATCAATCCAAAGGTTTCACAATTCAATCTTCAGACGTCCAAGAGGCATTGCAGAAAGTATCACTTTTATATGATCGAGCAGGTGATGAACATTACAACACCATAAGTGCATTTATAAAATGTATGAGAGCAGGTGCTGTTGATGGGGCACTCTATTATCTTGCTCGAATGGTTGATGCTGGAGAAGACCCTCTTTTTATTGCCCGAAGAATGGTCGTTTTTGCATCCGAAGATGTTGCTTCGCCAACCGCTCTTGTAGTTGCGAATGCAGTTTTCAGAGCGTGTGAAACTGTTGGTTATCCAGAATGTCAGGAAAACTTAGCTGCTGGCACAGTTTACTTAGCTCAAGCATCAAAAGATCGTAGATCATATGACGCTTACATGAGAGCCTTAGATGATGTTAAAAGATATGGAAATCTACCAATTCCTTTTGAGATCAGAAATGCACCAACCAAACTTATGAAACATTTAGGATATGGCAAAGGATACGAGAAATATCCAGATGATACAAGGAAATATTTGCCACAGAAGTTGCAAAAAAGCAGGTATTATCGTTAAGTCGTTTTTTCAAATTCTTCCAATAATTCTTTTTGTCTCTTTGAAATATTTTTAGGTATTTCCACTTCAAAAACGATGTATTGATCACCTTTTCTGTTTGATTGTGGATAGGGGATTCCTTTCTCTTGAAGACGCAGCATGGACCCTGATTGAGTCCCGGACTTCACTTTAACTTTAATATTTTTCTTTTCTATTGTTGGTACTTCAATAGTCCCACCTAAAATAGCTTTTGTTAAAGGTAATGCGACCTTAAGATATACATCTTGTCCTTGTCTTCGAAATGTTTTATCCGGCACAACAGAGACGATAAGGTCAAAATCAGAAAAACGGATTTGCGTCCCATCGTCAACACCTGCGGGTATTTTTATGTTTTTAGACGTTCCGTCAATGTTTATCTTTTTTTCAATACCCTTAACCGCATCCTCAAAGCTTATAGAAATTTGATAAGCAGGTCTTCTTTGTTGATTCCTTCCAAAACCACCGCCAAAAAACTGTTCAAAAATCTCAAAGGGATCAGAAAATCCTCCAAAGTCGACCCCTTCAAACGGACTACCACCACTTGAAGTCGTATATGTCCATGTAAATGGACCGCTTTGATAAGACTTATTACCATAGGGATTTTGCCCTGCTCCAGCTGCTGCTCTGCCCCCATATCGCGTATATGAATCATGTCCAAGCTGATCATAGAGGTCCCTCTTTTTTTTGTCAGAAAGAACCTCGTAGGCATTATTTATTTTCTTGAATTTCTCATCAGCTCCAGCACTTTTATTTTTATCCGGATGCCATTTAAGAGCAAGTTTTCGGTAAGATGCTTTTATTTCTTGGACTGAAGCATTTTTTGGTACTCCAAGAATATCGTAGTATGTTTCAGCCATAGCCTGTTTAGAGTGTTATTCAACAACTTCTCCTTCCTCAACATCTTTCTCATTTTTCTTCGATTTTTCAGACTTATCTGACTTATCTGATGCATCAGATTTTTCTGACTTTTCCTTCTCTGCTTGTTGCCTGTAGGCGATTTCTCCAATTTTTTGCAGGGCATCAGAAAGATCTTTTGTCTTTGTTTCAATTTCTTCTTTTGAGCCCTTTTCAAGAGAGTCTTTCACGTCTTTTATTTTCTTTTCAACGTCTTCTTTTATATCTTTTGGCGCTTTGTCTCCAGCATCTTTTAGAGATTTTTCAGCAGTATACACAAGACTATCAGCTTTATTGCGAGCTTCAATTCTTTCTTTTTCCTGCTGATCTGATTCTGCATGCTTTTCAGCATCTCCTTTCATTTTTTCGATTTCGTCTTTATTAAGACCTGTTGAGCCTGTAATTTTAATACTTTGCGATTTCCCTGTGGCCTTATCTTTTGCTGTTACATCCAAAATTCCATTTGCGTCAATATCAAATGTCACTTCGACCTGAGGCATCCCTCGTGGAGCAGGTGGAATTCCTTCAAGAATGAATCGGCCAAGTGATTTATTATCCTTAGCTAAAGAGCGCTCTCCCTGCAATATATGAATATCGACTTGCGTTTGGTTATCTGCAGCAGTAGAGAAGACTTCTGATTTAGATGTTGGGATAGCGGTATTTCTTTCAATGAGTGGAGTTGACACACCTCCAAGAGTTTCCACACCAAGAGTAAGAGGTGTAACGTCAAGCAGGACTACATCCTTAACATCTCCAGCGATAATACCAGCTTGGATTGCTGCTCCAAGAGCAACTGCTTCGTCTGGGTTTACTGATTTATTAGGTTCTTTACCAAAATGTTTCTTTACTTCATCTCGGATTCTTGGCATGCGTGTCATCCCACCTACAAGAATCACTTCGTCGATATCTTTTGGATCGATTTTTGAATCTTTGATACATTCTTCTACAGGATCAAATGATCGTTTAATCAGGTCTTCAGTAAGTGATTCAATTTTAGCTCGAGATAATTTTTTGACAAAATGGAGAGGATTTCCGTCCTTAACAGTTATAAACGGTAGATTTATTTCTGTTTCAAGAGATGTCGACAGTTCTACTTTGGCTTTTTCAGCTGCCTCTTTTAATCTTTGAAGCGCTTGAGGATCTTTTGCAAGATCAATTCCATTCTCTTTTTTAAATTCATCGACTAAGAACTCAATAATTTTTTGGTCAAAGTCGTCTCCTCCAAGATGTGTGTCTCCGCGCGTTGCTTTAACTTCAAAGACACCTTCCCCAATTTCAAGAATAGTTATATCAAATGTTCCTCCACCAAAGTCATATACAGCTATATTGTGTAAATTCTTTTTATCTAATCCATATGCTAAGGCAGAAGCGGTTGGCTCATTGATTATACGCAATACTTCCAAGCCGGCTATTTCACCTGCTTGTTTGGTGGCTTCTCTTTGAGAATCATCAAAATAAGCTGGAACTGTTATGACAGCTTTATCAACTTTATCTCCAAGGTAATCTTCTGCATCTTCTTTCGCTTTTTTAAGAATCATTGCAGAAATTTCTTCAGGAGTATAAGTTTTATCGTTGATTTTTATATTAACACGATCATTTTTGCCTTTAACTATTTCGTACGGTAGCCATTTCTTTTCTTGGTCAACAACAGTGTCGTCATATTTTCTACCCATGAGTCTCTTTACAGAGAATATTACTTCTTGGGGCTTAACAATTAATTGTCGTTTAGCTATATCTCCGACGATTCTTTTTTCAGGATCAACTACTGATGGGATAGTGTTTCTTCCCTCTTTGGAAGAAATAACTTTTGGCCTTCCTCCTTCCATAACTGCTACTACTGAGTTTGTTGTTCCAAGGTCAATTCCTACTGTTTTTGGCATGGTAATGTAATTATAAATTTTTAATTCTTAATTATTAATGTCTATTTTCTTTGTTACCTTAACGTGTGCTGGTCTAAGTACTTTGTCTCCTATCATATATCCTTTTTTTACTACTTCTTTGACCACACTGTCTTCATCGCCTTGAATTACTTCAACAGCTTCTGCCAGATATGGATCATATATTTTACCAACTAAATCCATTTCCTTAACTCCGAGTTCGTTAAAAATACGAAAAAAATCTTCTTTGATCATTTTTAACCCTTTGTCTTGGATAAACATTTCCGCTTTTTCTAAATGATCAGCTATATCAAGAAACCGTACTAAAAGGTCTCTTTGTGTTGTTGATCTGGCCTCATTAGTTAATTGACTGATACGTTTTTCAAGGTTCTGATAATCTGCAAGAGCTCTAAGATGCTTATGTCGAGCATCTTCAAGTTCTAGTTGCAGTTTGTGAGTATCATCTTTTCTTTTCGCCGTCATACTTTTTATTTTTGCATAGCACTTTCAATGAGTTCTGTAAAGTATCTAACATTTGGAATAATAACTTCATATCTCATACGTCGTGGCCCTATAACTCCAATTGCACCTTTAAGGGCAGGAGTACTAAATTCGCCGAATACAGAAGCCATGCCTTCAAGTTCTGGTTCACTTTCATCTGGAAACATAAAAAGTAAGCCTTCCTCAAGCTTTTCAAACTCCTCCAGTATATTTGTCCAGAAACGGAATTCGTCAAATCGTTCAAATAATGATCGTGCACGATCAAGATCCCAGAATTCTTTATTTGCCAACACATTATTTATTCCGAAATAATAGACGTCACCTTGACTTGTTGTTGCTACAGCGAGCATGTTGGTTCTTCGAGCAAGTGAATGCGTAGCGTGCTGTAATAGTTGGTGGAGTTCTTTTCTAAAATCCCAAATATCACTTTTAGATGAAACTTCCTCTGCTGTGGATAGCTCTTTTTCGTTTAATAAGTTTTTGATGTAAAAGCGGAAGGCTATAGCGGTTGGAATTCTTCCCGAAGAGAAATATTCTTTTTTAAGATATTTTTTTTTGGCAAGTTCAACCATTTCGTTCCTGATAGTTGCTGGTGATACACCAAGATTGTATTTTTTATCAAGTATATCAGAACCTACTGGTTCTCCAGTAGTCGTGTATTCATTGATAATAGCCTTCAAAAGCTCGATTTGTCGAGGTGTTAAGTCTTCCATAGCAAAAAGTTAGCAAAAGTCTACAACATCTGCTAATTTTTGTCAAGGGGGTACTAGACAGTATAATTGAAGCCTTCTCTTGCATTAGAATCGTTTTTCAATTATAATTCACACATGCCAAAAGCAAAGACTACAACTAGAAAAACTAGTAAAAAAGCGAAGGCAGGTAAAATTGCTGTAAAAGCATTAAGTAAAGTCGAATCAAAGTTACCTGCTAAGCAGATTAAAAAAACTACTACAAAAAGTACCAAACGACAGAAAAAGACCCTCAAAGAAGAAACTCAAGAAAATGCGAACGAAGTATCTAAGAGACAAATTATAGAACAGTTCGCGACAAAAAAGGGTGATACTGGCTCACCAGAAGTTCAGATTGCTCTTTCAACACAAAAGATTTACAATTTAACCAAACACCTCGAGCAGAATCCAAAAGATAATCACTCACGAAGAGGTCTTTTAAAAATTATTTCTAAAAGAAGAAGAATACTCAATTATTTACATAATAAGGATGAGGAAAGATATGCAGCGCTTATTAAAAGTTTAGGACTGAAGAAATAAATAAGTAAGAGGCGATACGAATTTATACTTCCAACATCCCACCTTAATAATATATATGCAGAAAACTAAAAGCAGTTCAATGATGATTGGAGACAAGAAGATTACCTTAGAAATTGGAAAACTTGCACCTAAAGCTACCGTTTCCGTTTTTGGCCGAATAGGCGATACCTGTGTTCTGACAACCGTTGTCTCAGGCTCAGAAAGAGAGCTCGATTATTTTCCACTATCTGTGGAGTATGTTGAGAAGCTTTATGCAGGAGGGAAAATTAAAGGTTCCAGATGGGTTAAAAGAGAAGGACGCCCATCAGATGACGCCATATTAAAAGGACGACTCATCGATCGTTCTATACGACCGCTTTTCCCCAAAGGGTACAAAAAGGATGTTCAAGTTGTTTGTACAATGCTTTCTGTTGATGGTGAGAATTCACCAGAAATCCTTGCCGCGATTACAACTTCAGCAGCTTTGCATATATCTGGTATTCCTTGGGACGGGCCAATAAGCACCATGCGTGTAGCGTATGTTCGTGATAATGGTGATGATATTTTTGTATTAAATCCAGCTGAGGACGTCCAAGAGTATTCATTGCTCGATCTGGTTGTATCTTCTACTGAAGATAAAGTAATTATGATAGAAGCTCAAGCAGAAGAGCTTCCTGAAAAAATCTTGTTGGAAGCCGTTGAGCAAGCAAAAGCAGAGAATAAGAAAATAATTGCTTTTATCAATACCTTAAGAAAAGAAATCGGGTTCGAAAAAGAACAGTTTTTAGTAAATGACAATATTAAGAAAGTACAAGATTTACTCAGTAAAAAATATAGTAAAGAAGTTGATGTATTAATGCAAAAGAAAGCAAATAGTGACGACGATTACTACAGTGTCCTCAATACGTTGGTGAGTGAGATAGTAGAAAAACATGAGGATTTTGATAAAAAAACAATTGCGCAAGCAATAGAAGCTGAGATTTTTGAACATATTCGTAATGGAATATTAAAAGGTAATAAACGATCCGATGGGAGAAAATTTGATGAGATTAGACCACTCCATGTAGAAACTCAAGTTCTTCCACGCACTCATGGCTCAGCAATCTTTCAGAGGGGTATGACACAAGTGATGTCTATTGCAACTCTTGGAGCAACAACATTAGAACAGCTTATTGAAAGCCCTGAAGGTGAAGAAACAAAGCGATATATTCATCATTATTTTTCACCTCCATACTCTTACGGAGAGACTGGAAGAATGGGATGGCCAAGTAGAAGAGAAGTCGGGCACGGTGCTCTCGCTGAGAGAGCAATTGAACCTGTTTTACCTTCTCGTGATGATTTCCCTTATGCAATAAGAGTGGTGTCTGAAGTGATGTCATCTAATGGTTCAACATCCATGGCATCGACATGTGGATCTTCATTAGCACTTATGGATGCTGGTGTACCAATCAAATCAGCAGTTGCTGGTGTGTCAATAGGACTCATGTGGGAAAGTGATGAAAAGTACACACTCTTGACTGATATTGCTGGAATAGAAGACTTTGCAGGTTATATGGATTTTAAGGTTGCGGGTTCAGAACAAGGAATTACTGCAATTCAACTCGATGTAAAAAATAATGGTCTTACGCAGAAAATGATTAAAGAGATTCTACAGAGAGCATTGGAAGGTAGGATGTTTATATTAAAAGCGATGAATAAAGTGGTTAATAAGCCTCGAGCAGAAGTTTCAAAGTATGCACCGAAGGTTGTTATTCTAGAACCTCCACAAGATAAAATTGGTGAGATTATAGGACCAGGAGGTAAGAATATTAAACGGATTATTGCGCAAACAGAAACAGATATTAACATTACTGATGATGGTAAGGTGAGTATCTCCGGTATAGACAAAGCGGCCGTTGATAGAGCTGCTGAAGCGATTCAAAGTGTTTATCGAGAAGTTAAAGTAGGAGAAATGTTTGATGGTAAAGTTACGCGTATACTTCCGATTGGAGCGATGGTTGAATATCTACCTGGTAGAGAGGGACTTATACATATATCAAAACTTTCAGATAAATATATTAAAGATCCTCGCGAAGTTGTTTCTATCGGTGAGGCTGTTAAGGTGAAAGTGGCAAATATTGATTCACAAGGAAGAATGAATTTGGCTTTGGTTCGTTAACTTCTTACCTTTCATACCACAATCCACCATGTGTTTTATTGTATAATAATTGTGTTATGGCACGACATAAGAAATTCGTCAATTTTAGACTTCCTTTTGTAAAGAAAATTAAAATACAAAAGAATACTTTTTTGAATATTATCGGTCTTATTGTTTTTGGGACTGCAAGTCTTACGCTTTTATCATTTATTCAAACCGGTGATATACTCATTCTTATCAATAGTTGGTTACAACTTCGATTTGGGTTACTCGCAATATTTTTCCCGATCGTTCTTTTCCTTCTCTCATCACATTTTTTTGGAAGTAAGAAGCTTCGTATAATAAAACCGCACGTTACAGTAGGTTTTATACTTATTTTTGTTGCTTTGCTTGGTTTTGTTAATTCGGGTCAGCTTGGCAATATTATTTCTGAAAATCTTTCTGCAGACTTTTCTGGTTTGGGTGCATTTATGATACTTTTTATCACACTGATCGTCGGCGTTATTTTATTCTTTAATACATCTATTGACACATTTCTCCTCATGATTGTTGAGCTCATAAAAAAGGTTATAACAATTTTTAATACTCAAATTATTGGAGCTTTTACCTCAAAGAATACAGCTACTAAAGAACGCAGTGCTCCAGGTAAAGGAGAATTCATTCCGGGAGGTACTACTGTGGCACCGGTGAATCAGCAACAACCTTTTTCCAAAGGAGAAGGCCAAATTAGCATACGACCTATAACGGGAGAAGCTGCAAAAAATTGGGCACTCCCACCATTGTCACTTCTTGGAGACGTAGGTAAACAAGAAGCAGATGCGGGTGATGTAGCAAAAAGCTCAGATATTATTGAGAAAACACTTGATAGCTTTGGAATTCGTGCTCGTGTTGCAGAGATAAATAAAGGCCCAACTGTCACGCAATACGCGCTTGAGATTGTGATGGGCACGAAACTTTCTAAGATTACAGGTTTAGCGAATGATTTGGCTCTTGCTTTAGCTGCTCCAACAGGACAGGTAAGAATCGAAGCCCCAATTCCCGGACGTTCATTGGTGGGTATAGAAATTCCAAACAGACGATCTGAAATCGTGCCTTTGAAGAAGATGTTAACTGCGGATCTGATGACTAATAATCCACATCCACTTATTGTTCCGCTTGGGCTTGATGTTTCTGGGAAACCACAAATTGTGAATATAACACAGATGCCTCATGTACTTATTGCTGGTACAACAGGATCGGGGAAATCAGTACTTTTAAATTCATGGATCTGTTCGATGCTTTTTAGAACAAGCCCACAAGATATACGCCTCATCCTCGTTGATCCGAAACGTGTTGAGTTAACGCAATATAACGGTATTCCACATTTACTTACAGAAGTCATTGTAGAACCAGATAAGATAATCTCGGCTTTGAAATGGACCGTAGGGGAGATGGAAAATCGGTATAAATTATTTGCAAAAGCTGGAGCTCGGAATATAGATGGTTTTAATGCACAGCAAAAAGATACGAACGAAAAAGTCCCTTATATTATATTCATAATAGATGAGCTAGCTGATTTGATGGTATATGCTCCAGGTGAAGCAGAAGAAAATATTACGCGTATTGCACAAATGGCTCGTGCAACGGGTATACATCTTATTCTTGCGACTCAAAGACCGTCAGTTGATGTAATCACCGGTCTCATGAAAGCAAATATTCCAGCACGTGTAGCCTTTAATGTACCAAGTTTAATTGATTCAAGAGTAGTGCTTGATATGCCTGGTGCTGAAAAACTTGTTGGTAAAGGAGATATGTTATTTTTGCCTCCAGATCAGGCTAAACCACGCAGAATTCAAGGACCATTTTTAAGTGAAAAAGACGTAAGTTCTGTTGTGGATTTCTTAAGAAAGAAAACACCAGTAGTGCAATATACAGAAGAAGTAACAGAACAAGATGTGACCTTTAAAAAAGGAGGAGGCAAAGTAGTAACGACTGACGGTGGCGATCCTTTATTTAAACAATCAATTGATTTGATTTATCAGGAAGGTAAAGCATCAGCTTCACTTTTACAAAGACGGTTATCGATTGGATATGCACGAGCGGCACGAATTCTTGATCAGCTTCAAGAAGCGGGAATTGTAGGTGTTGCACAAGGGTCTAAGCCTCGTGAGATTTTATCTCGTCCTCAAACACAGAGCGTTGAGGAAGTGAATTCCTAATTTTTAACTTCAGTTTGTAAAGCCATGGGGCGTCTCTCTGCGGTATCGTTCCGCGTATCGGTCGTGTGACCGCAAAGAGACGCTCCGTTGGCTTCTTGGTTACCGGATTGTCTCCTTTCTACAGGGGATCTCAACCGCGATTCGGTTGTAGATATCGATGAGGTCGTCTCCGTCGGGTGCGTGCCTGAAACCGCCAGGACTGGCGATCTCCAGCAACGCAGGCAGATCGACCTCGTTGCCGAGGGCGACTACGTAGATGGTGATACCGGCGCTCTTAGCCACCGAAGTAGCTTCGATTGCCAGTTCCACGGGGTCAGGGTTGGCCCGGCCGTCGGTCAAGACGATCATCGCTCGGGTGTTGCCGGCGATGAGGTTGTCCTCGAGGAGCTGGGTTGCGCTCTCGATGCCGAGGTGGATCCGCGTCTGCTCGGACACTCTGATCAAGTCCACTGCCTGGTAGAGCAGTGGCTTGTTGTCGGTGAGTCCGATCAGAGTCACGGCTTCGCTGTTGAAGCTCACAATTGCAGCACGGTCGCCATCATGCAGATGGCTCACGAACTGCTTCGCGGCCTCCTGGGCAGCGGCGAGCTTGGATCGGCCGGACCTCGTGGTCTCGAGCATGCTGGTGGAGGCGTCCAGAACGAGCACGACGTCAGCCTTGAGCTTGGTAGGGCGACACTCCTGCTTCAGCATGACCGGCAGGAAGGCGCGGAAGGGCACCGTCAGCTCCGGGTTCCCGACATCATTGGGTCCCTGGTTGTCCGGTGCGTCGCAAGCCTTGAGTGCAGACTTCTCCGTGAGCTGACTTCCGTCAAACTCGAATACGGCGAAGTCCATACCGCTTGCCGCAGAGACGAATCGTCCAGAAGTCGACCAGCCGATCCCGTAGTTCGGTCCCGCTCCCCACGAAATTCTGGGAGGGGTGATCTCGTGCTCGGCGATCACTTCGAAACGAGTCCCGATGAGTTGCCCCACTTGCACACGGCTTCCGCCGTGGACGGCCAGCAGGCCGTCGCGGGACATCGGAAAAGCGTGGTTGTAGGCCACGCCGCCGGCTCGAAGCAGGTTGCGATCCAGGGAGACGACCATCGTCTTGCCGGTTTGGACGTTGACTGTTGCGATCGCCGGGTCGCCCCAGCGGTTGCAGACTACCGTCGTCTGGTCCGGCGAGAGGCTGCAGTTGTGGAAGCTCGGTCTCCCGAACTCCCAGTTGTAGCCTTCCGTGTCGTCTCGTTCGAGGTAGAGGATGGGCGAGAGTCGGATCGGGTGTCCGACGAGCTCCATCTCCTCCACATCGAGGCGGAAGATCTCGTGGTGGCTTGTGATGACCCACGCCCTCTTCTGGTCCTTGGTTGGGAGGATCTCCACGGCTGGAGCCGGGAGTTCCACCACGGTTGCTACGGCCGCCACGCTCGCGTTGGCCTCGAATCCCACTCCCGAGGTGGGATTTGAGGCTGGGTCGCCTGAGACGTGAAACTGGACCTTGCCGACGTAGAACGGCGGTCGCTCCTCGACCGCTTCTGAGTTGATTGGCGTTGACATCGAGACCAACAGATCTTGGCCGACGAGAGCGATCCCGCCTCCGAAGACTGGTTGGGCTCGTCCCTCGAGCCTGATGTTTGTCGACTGCCACTGCGGACCCCTCGTAAGGGTTAGTACCCGCGAGTGGTTGCTGGCGACTGCCGCGTACGTAAGCGGCGGGTGGCCGATGGCGAGCCTACCTGGTGAGATGGTCTTCATCCCTTGGTGGACAAGTCCACCATCAGGGTTGTAGACGCTGATCCGGTCGCAGAGTTGGGGGTGTCCCCCCTCGTCCGTGACCACAATCAAGTCGCCCAGATTGGCCGGTGCCTCGGATCGAATGGTGCCCGTCGTGCCTACGACGAGCAGGGTGAACGATACTAGAACAGCTACTGCAGTGCGCATCGTCTGCTCCTTTCGTCGCGCACGACTAGAAACACCCTCGATTAGGGCGTTCGGAAGAGAGATTGAAAGAAACAACTCACAAATTCCAAACAATCTCAACTTACAAAATTCAAATAACAAACTCAGTGTTTGTATCTTGGAGTTTGATAATTGAAGTTTATTTGTATCTTGGAGCTTGTAGGTTGTAAGTTTTTCAGCTTCTCTTCCGAACGCCCTATCTATATGTAACCAAATGTAACCAAAAAGCCAATTGTTAATGTGCAATGGACTATAGTATTTATATATAAGTCCATTCCTTTATCCATTTTTAGGCATGCAAAGGCCTTGAAATGGGATAAATTTGTAGCTTTATTATAGCACAATCAGATTCAGAAGTCTATCTGTATAAAAAACTATAAGGATAGTAAATTACTTGAGGTATTTTCGAATATTTGAAGTATGTTCCTCTAGAGTTTTCGCATAATACATGCGAGAGCCATCTTTATTTGAAATATAATACCAATATGGTGTATTTTCATCAGCTTCTATAACAGCTTGTATAGCACTCAATCCAGGATTGCATATGGGGCCTGGAGGAAGTCCTGGAAGTTCATATGTATTGTATAAAGATTTTATTTTGAGATCATTTATAGTAAGATTTTTTTTCCACCAATTTTTTCCTTCCTCTTGGTAACCTAAAGCATATTGGATAGTTGCATCAACTTGAAGCGGCCAACCATTTTTCCATCTTTTCATAAGGATAGAGGCCACATTTTTCATGCTTTCTTGTGAATTTCCTTCACGTTCTACGAGTGATGCAAGCGTAAGAACTTCATTATCTGTTAAACCTTGAGCACGAGCTGCGTTACGAAGTTCCTCATTATATTTCTTATTAAAGTTTTTGCTAAAAATTTGAATGATATCATTTAAAGAAGCGCTTCTAGGGATAAGATATGTATCAGGAAAAAGCATTCCTTCCTGAGCTTGAGCAATAAACTCTGATTCTGGAATTTCAAAATCTTTTGATAGGATCTGCGCTATCTCTTCTTTCCTTAACCCTTCGATAATCGTTATCCACTTATCAAGAGTTCCTGTTGTAAGTTCTTGTGCGATTTCTTTTGCTGACATAGATGGAGATAATCGAAAATCACCAGCCTGAATACTATTTTCAATACCAAGTTGCTTAACCACCATAAAAAAAACAAGTTTATTTCGAATAAGATTTTTACTTGAAAGATTATTAATAATTTGATTAACACTTTCTCCAGGTTCAATAACAAAGATTTGAGCTTCCACGCTGTTTTTATTAACCGGGAGAGAACCCTCGAAGTAAAACAAGCCAAATCCGATTGCTAAAATTAATAGCAGAGTAACAGCTATTGCAAACTTTTTCATCGATAGAGTATTATACTACTTTAATTTCTAATTCTTAAGTGACCAAGAATACATAATTATCCTGCTTCAGTATATATTTCCTCTATTTGTTTCTTAAGAGCGCGGACTTTCATAAAAAGCTTTCCAAGAATATAAATCTCTTCAACTGTAAACAACCATGAAAAAAATAGATATGCTAATCCAAAAAGGCCAAACACAATACTTAATAAAATAAAGACATTTATAGTTCGAGCAGTATCAAGTATAAGTTCATCAAAGACTTTAAGTACAAAATACGGTCCAAGCGAAGCTAAAAAAGCAGTGAGATAAATTTTAATTGAATTTTTGAAAAGTTTTACGAGATTATATCCACCGATTTTACGGTAAAAGGCAATAAGTAAAAGTAATACGTTTACTATAATAGCTATAGAAAATGCAAGAGCAAGTGACCAAACCGGCCATTTGAGAACTAAGATAAAAAAGAAACTCAAGGAAAGGTTTATAAACACAGAAAAGAAATTAATGATAAAGGGAGTTTTAGTATCGTGTGTTGCATAAAATGAGCGTGTAATAAAGTAAAAAATAGTATGCATTGGTATTGAAATAGCAAAGACTGAAAGTGTAAATGCAGTAAGATTTGTACCAATCCAGTCAAACTTGCGTCCTCCAAAAACAAGTCGAACGATAGGCGTGCGCGCAAAAATAAAGAAGAAAGACAAAGGCACACTTACATAAAAAAGCTGAAGTATAGAGTCGACAAATAGTTTTCTAATTGCACTGAGTTTATTTTCCTTATAGAGATTTGAGACATAGGGTAAAGCAGCTTGTCCGAAAGCCATACCAACAAAAGAAACTGGAAAGAGTTGGAGATGCTGAGAGAAAAAGAAAATAGTATAACTCCCAGGCCCCAGAAGTGTCGATAACATAAGATCAATAGTTAGATCGATTTGATTAGTTAATACAGATAGAGTACGTGGAACAAAGAGTGTTGAAAATTCATGGAGAATATCTCTTTTAAATCTATGTAATTGGTAGTCAAAATTGACTATATAAACAATAGGAAATTGCACAATGAAAAATAAGAAAGCTCCTATTACGACACCAATAACTGGACCATAAATCCAAAATGATTCAGATAGAAATATCGTACCCAGAATAATACCTATGTTGTATACCACTGGAGCAATAGCTGTAACGATAAATATTCGATTCGCTTGCGCGATACCAGACATAATATTTCCTAGTACTAAAAAGGGAAGTTGGCTAATAATAAGTATTCTAGAGAGCGAAATAACGTTTTGAATCTGCATCTCAGAAAACCCGGGCGTCATTGCTCGAGTTATAGGTTCTGCCGCAACAAGACTGATCGTCATAATAATAAATAGACCACCCATTATGAAGTTAATTATTGAAGAAATATTGCTACGTAAAGCTTCAGGGTTTTTTTTGTATTTAATAAAGATAGGAATAAATGCCGCGCTTAAGGCTCCTGTGATAAGCATTTCAAAGACAAAATCAGGTAGTCGAAAAGATGCAAAGAAGATATCAAGTTCCTCTTTTGTAAAAAAGGTTGCAAGCGTTCTATATCGAATAAGACCAAAAAAGCGTGATATAATGATCATTAATGAGAGAATAATTGCAGATGAAAGTATATCTTGCTGTTTTTGGAATATAACCTTTTTCGTTTGAATAAGAATTCTCTCCATGCTCTTCGCTTTATTATAGCAATAAAAGATTCAATTACACGTTGTATATTTGTTATGAATTTCATAAAATTGAGTTAGTCTTCCGAGGAAGGGGGTGTATGTGTAATGCCAATAATTAAATCAGCTCAAAAAAAACTGAGACAGGATAAAAAACGCGCAGAACAAAACCTTATTATACGAGGTGCCTATAAACATGCTGTAATAGCGATAAGAAGAAAAGCTCAAAGAAAACAGAAAATAACAGACAAAGATATAAAAGGAGCATTTTCATCTCTAGATAAAGCTGTCAAAAAGAAAATCATCCATGCTAATAAGGCTGCTCGTCTGAAGTCTCAAGTTTCAAAATTAGCTCAATAAAGCGCATGAGAGATCAAGATATTAATCTATTACCAAAAAGAGAAAAGAAAGTAGCAGGTAAGCTTTTGTATTTTTTACTTCATTATTTTAGATATGTAATCGTTATTACACAAATAGTAGTTATTGGCGTCTTTTTTTATCGGTTTAGCGCTGATCAAGAAATTATCGATCTCAAGGAATCGTTCAAACAAAAACAACAGATACTCACTATTACACTCCCATTAGTTCAAGAAGCTGAAGCTATACAACGAAGAACGCTTCAGGCAGAAAATTTACTTACTAAACAAGATAGTTTTATACAACAACTCGATTATATATTCACAATTATCCCGAATGACGTGATACTTATCAGTCTAGATGCTGGGACAAACGCAGTAAAAATCGGGGGGAGATCTGAAACCTTGTTATCAATACGATCACTCAACCATCGATTACAAGAGAGAAAAGAATTCTCGAATGCACAAATAGTGAGCGTCGAGAGGGTTAATGAAGGCGGATTTATTTTTTCAATCGTTGTAGATTTAATTCAACATGTTAAAGAAGGGTGATTCCTTAAAGGAAGTTATTAAACAAAGTGAGGTGCGTGATTATACGTATGCTGTTCTCTTTTTTCTTGTTTCTTCATTCTTCGCTTTTTTTGTTATCAGACCAGTGCTTTCCATTGCAGTGGCACTACAAAAAGAAGCAGAAGAGCTAAAAGTAATCAATGAGACATACGAGAGAAATATCTCTAACGTGTTAAAGATTCAATCGGATCTCGAGAGTATTAGGTCACGAAAGTATATTTTAGGAGAATCGTTACCTGTAAAACCGAATCTTAATGTTATTATTCAAGACATTCGTCGCTCTGCAGCAGAAGAAGGTATTACAGTATTATCTTTATCAGTTGCAGGAATCGAACTTAAGGGAGAGGTTAACGAACCTGGTATTCAGCCTCAGATAATAGAGGCGAAAATTGATATACAAGCAGATTATAATCAGCTCAATCGATTTATTCATAATATTGTAAATCAACGGAGAATTAAGACAATAAGCTCTTTGAAAATAGACAGGGGCAAGGTTATTGGGGGAGAGCAGGAAGTAAAATTGAAACTTATTATGAATATAGAGACGTATTATTTGCCTGAATTAGCTACAACACTATAATCTTATGAATAAAAAAGAATTATTACTTATATCAATAACGATTTTTTTCACTGTGGTAGGTTGGATTGTTGCCGATCTTCATCATGTTGCCAGTACGCAACAAGTTAAAGAAATAAATCCACGGTTTTCAAGAGAAATCAAAGTAGATTTAAGACCAGAGGTGATAGATAAACTAGAACAAAAGAAATAAATATGCATTATTCAGTTCTCAAAATACAACAAAGAAAGATTCCCTCTCCTATTGCTTTAGGACTTATCATAGCGTTATCAGCAGCTCTTACCTTTGTTTTAAATTCAACCAACAAGCCGGGTAACGAAGAGCAAAAAGTTACAATTTCCACCTCAGAAATTGCCAACTTACGTGACAATACTGTAAGTATTTTCTGGAGAACTTCAGAACCTTCTGCAAGCTATATCATATACGGAACACAACAAGATGGGCTTAATCAACAAGTATTTGATGAGCGTGATAAAGCTCATAATCCTTCTATTAGAAATAATCATATAACCACCTTAAAAGATCTTCAAGCTGATACCACATACTATTATGAAATTGTTATAAACGGGAAAAAAATTGGACAAACAGTTCAAAGACCATTTACTTTTAAAACAACTCGGAAAATAAGTTCACCGCTAGATATAGATCCTATTTATGGAAAAATAACGGATAATCGAGGACAGATCGTTGTAGAAGGAATTGTAATATTAAAAATGGGGAACACATACCCACTCATAACCTACACGAAGACAGATGGGAGCTTTCTTATTGCTCCGTGCTGTATATTTAATAGCACCACTTTAGAACCATATTATCCTTCAAATGAACAGGCGGTATATTTGGAAATTATTGATGAAGCTGGAAACATAGAAATAAAAAAGACTACATTAGCAGATATAAGTCCATTAAAGGAAACGATAGTCATGGATGGTCAGGAGGAATCTGAGAAAAAACAACTCGGTGATACTCAAGATCGAGAAAAAGTGAGTGAAGTATTATTAGAAGCAGAAAATATATCAAAATATGAGGATGTTGATATTATTTTTCCTAAACAAGGGGCTGCTATCCCTGCAACGAAGCCTATTTTGAAAGGTTTAGGTGAGCCTGGCAAAAAGGTGATAGGACAACTTGATCCAGATGGGAAATTATTTGAAGTAAAAGTAGGCGAAGATAGAGTTTGGGATTTTGCCCTGCCTTTCGAGCTCACTCCCGGCGAGCATACACTCAATGTTATTACAGAGGACAATACAGGAAGTAAATTAGCTTTAAATCGTACATTTACAATCTTGAAAAGTGGCGAAGCTGTGCTTGGTTCAGCTACTCCTTCAGGTACAATTACACCTCAAATTTTTCCAACTATAGCGCCTACCGCTCTTCCATCTTTGAGTCCGATCCAGCTTACACCAACTAGTCCTCCTCCAGTGACAGGCAGTAACATTACATCGTTTGCGATCTTTAGTGTAGCACTTGTTTTATTTGGTGCAGGTATGATATTGTTGTTTTGAAAACGTAAAATTATATGGATATTTTGACACTACTAAACCCAATTAGTAAAATTGCCATTGGAGCGTTCGTTGTTACTTTGGGAATAGTTATCTATGAAATTTTCTTAATGTTTAAATCAGGTAGTGGAGAAGCTGAAAAAGTAAAAATTCCTGATTTCAAAGAAGGACAAAAAGCAACTGAATCTAAAGTTCTTAGTACGAACTTACCTCTACCACCTACAGAGAAACAACTTTCACAAAGAGAGATTATTAAGAAGAGACTCATATGGTTTTTGGCACTCTTAGGGATATTTGGCATTATCGGTCTTGGTGGCTTTTTATATTATCGATTTGTACTTCCTCAGGAAAAGTTTAGCGACGTTGGTGCGCCATTACCTACGAACATTCCTGAAAAATTATCACCAACAAATGGTGAAAAAAAAGCTCAACAACCCTCATTAATACCAACCGCCTTTCCAACAAGTTTTACAACACCGTCAGATGATGAGGAAAATCAAGTAAGAATAATATCGCCGACATTATCAGTTTCAGTCTCCCCAACAAAAACAGCAACTACGACAGTAACTAAATCTATAAGTGGGTCGCCGACTGTAACACCACCTTCGCAACTACCGAAATCAGGCATGTGGCAAAATATTGCAATTATTGCTGCAGGATCAATTCTTCTAATTCTTGTAGCCTTTGTTATATGAAGTGTGATTTAATCTACAGCGCGCTCGTCGCGATTTGATAAAATTGTTGAGGGTCTAATGATGCTCCTCCCGGTAGTACACCATCTATCTCGTCATTTTTTAGAAAAGCTTCAGCGTTGTCTGGATTTACAGAACCACCATAAATATACTTAATATGGGAGGGAATATGGAGCATTTTTTTCATTTCAAGAACATCTTTAAGAGACGTAGTATTTCCGCGTCCTGTTCCAGTACTAATTGCTTCTGGAGGCTCATACATTAGAAACTGTATGGTTTCCGGATAACTATCTTGAGCATTCCTGATGCAAAGTATTGGTTCTATATTGTGCAATCGAGCCATTTCAAATTTTTTAAAAATTGTCTCTTCGCTTTCATTGTTTTGTGATCGTCGCTCACTATGGCCAATAATTGCAAAATCAATAAGGCCATTAAGTGAGTAAGCTGTTACTTCGCCCGTATGTGTTCCAGGTTCGTATGGTGAGATATCCTGTGCACCAATCTTTACGAAAGAAAATTTATTAAATCTTTCTTTCAGAATAGAAATGAAGGGAAAGGGTGGACAAATGACGAGTGTAATTTTATCTTGAAAAATCGAGAGATCGAGTTTTAGAAAATCATCAGCCCATCGGCTTACTTCCTTAGTATTTTTATTTGCTTTCCAGTTACCTATGACGAATTTCATGTATGCTATAGTATACGTATGCATTCTAACATATTTGACAATCTTAATGAACAACAAGCCGAGGCAGTGAGACACGCAGAAGGCCCTTCTATTATTCTTGCGGGTGCGGGTTCAGGAAAAACGCGAGTACTTACTATGAAGGTCTTGTATCTGATTAAAGATAAAGGAATTGATCCTTCTCATATTATAATGATGACTTTTACTAATAAAGCAGCAGGAGAAATGACAAAAAGAGTCGGTTTTACCCTTGGTTTTATAGGCACTTTTCACTCATTTTGTGCCGCTGCACTCAGGAGATATGGGAGACACGTAGGTCTTAATTCAAACTTTTTAATTTATGATGAAGATGATACAGAGAGTCTGCTTAAAAATATTATCAAAGATGTTAATTCTCCAAAAAAAATAACACCAAGCTATGTTAAACACAAGATTTCATCTGCAAAGGATAACCTTATTGAACCAAGTGAATATATAAAGTTTAGCGATACGCAACAAGACGAAATAATCGCAAAGATTTATCTTGAATATCAAAAAAGGTTAGAGAAAAATAATGCTGTTGATTTCGACGATCTCATTTTTAAGGGTGTTGCTCTTTTTCGTGATAACCCAAGCGTTCTTAAAAAATACAATGATATGTTTAGATATATCCTGGTTGATGAGTTTCAAGACACAAATGCTGGACAATATATGCTTGCACGCTATTTAGCTAGAGGAAACAACAACATAACTGTTGTTGGAGATTTTTCCCAAAGTATTTATTCATGGAGAGGTGCCGATATTAAAAATCTCGAGCGTTTTCAGAGAGATTTTAAGGGAGCGAAAGTTTTCTATCTTCAAGAAAATTACCGATCGACGCAGAATGTTTTAGATTTTGCATATAACATAATTAATCACAACGAGACACATCCAATTCTTGAATTATTTACAAAAAATGACCAAGGAGATGATGTGCTCATACAGGAACTAGAGAATGAAGAAGCTGAAGGCGTATTTGTCGCCGAAGAAATTACGAGACTCATGCAGAAGGCGAAACTTAGTGAAGTTGCCGTATTGTATAGGATCAATGCTCAGTCACGAGCGATCGAAGAGGTTTTTCTACATTATGGAATACCGTATGTGCTTATTGGAGGAACACGATTTTATGAGAGAAAAGAGATAAAAGATCTACTATCGTATATTCGACTCATTGTAAATCCTAGTGATGAAATTTCTTTAGAAAGAGTACATAAAATTGGAAAAAAACGATTCGAACAGTTTAAGGTTTTTTTTAAAGAAATAAAAAATGAAAAAGATCAATACACCACCGATGAGTTGATCAAGATGACACTTGATTCTACTGGGTATTTTCTTTTATATGACGAGAACGACCCTCAAGATTTTGCTCGTCTGGAGAACATCAAAGAACTACGGTCTGTTGCGGTGCGTTTTCCAAATGTACATGAATTTCTTCAACAGGTTGCACTCGTTGAATCAGAATATTCTGAGAGTGAAAAATCTAAAAAAAATAAAAATGGTGTGCGCATGATGACATTACACCAAGCTAAAGGACTAGAATTTCCTTATGTGTTTATTATTGGTGTTGAAGAAGGTCTTCTTCCTCACTCAAGATCTTTGTATGATCTTCATGAGTTAGAAGAGGAGAGGCGATTACTATATGTTGGAATTACACGGGCAGAGAAAAAATTATATTTGACACACGCACAAAGAAGGTTCATGTTTGGGCGAAGAATGTATAGTCAAGTCTCTCGGTTTATCGATAAGAATGATAACGGGGAAGACACGTATATTAAAACATTTTAAAACTTGTACTTCATACACGACGTGTGTGAAGTACAAAATGAATATGCGAATATGGAGGTAAAAATTTTAGAGTGGGAATTTGATAAAGAAGAGTTTAATCGTGCTTCGTCACATCCCCTGCAATCTTGGGAGTGGGGAGAAGCAAGGAAGCAAATGGGAATCGATGTGTTACGAATAGGAGAATTCCAAAAAGATAAACTCATAAATGTCTTTACTATTACTTTTCACAACATTCCATACACATCGTTGACCATTGGTTACCTTCCACGATCAGTGATGCCAAAAGATGAACTATTAAAAAAAATACACGAAGAAGGAAGAAGGCGCAATGCGATTTTTGTAAAAATTGAACCATATATTGTAACTGAGAATAAAAATTTAAAAGCGGAGGATACATTCTCAAATCTCAAATTTCAAATCTCAATTCGAACTTCTCCCCACCCTCTTTTCCCCAAGTGGACACAAATGATCGATCTTACGCTCCCTGAGGAAAAACTTTTGGCGAACATGAAACCCAAAACTCGATATAACATTCGTGTCGCACAAAAGCATGGAGTAATTATCAAGGAAATGACCAATAACGTGGGATTTGAGATCTTTTCAAAATTGTACTTTACCACAACAAGCAGGCAAAAATATCACGGCCACAATGATATATACCATAGAACAATTTTTGAAACTTTAAAAAAGGATATCTCACATATTTTTATTGTTTTTTATAAAAATATTCCTCTTGCAGCCTACCACGTGTTTTTGTTTAACAAAGTGCTTTACTATCCCTATGGGGGATCGTCAGAGGAGCACAAGGAAGTCATGGCATCTAATCTTTTAATGTGGGAAGTAATGAATTTTGGAAAAAAACATGGTGCAAAGGTTTTCGACATGTGGGGTTCGCTTCCTTCAAATTATAACCGGTCAGCTCCTTGGTCTGGATTCACTCGTTTTAAGGAAGGCTATGGTGGAGAATTTGTAGAATTTCTTGGGAGTTATGACATAGTGA